>Ga0209700_100174_pt1 | contig 102014 bp, 45 predicted proteins | sample SiratroredBW_FD_187528 | JGI IMG/M metagenome (GOLD analysis project Ga0209700, IMG submission 187528) | Root nodule microbial communities of legume samples collected from California, USA - Siratro red BW (SPAdes) (version 2) | ecosystem: Host-associated > Plants > Roots > Nodule | place: USA...
ATAAAATAGTATATATATATATATATATATATATATATATATATATATATTAAAACTAGTCAAACCTAAGCCATTGCTTTAAGCATTTGATTGGAGGCTATTACTTTTTACACTCCATCAATATTTATTTGCACCCTTGTATTTTTAGAAAGAGTGGTGATATTTTCATGTACCATCAAAGAAAAACATATCCATTGGACAACTCAAAATAATAATATTTTAATCATGTTTATTTTATCTTTTAACTTAAAATCCTAATATATATTATTATATTATTAAAGTTGATTATACTTTTTCTAGGGTTACCAAAGTATTGTTTTTGTTTTTGGACTTCCAGTTTTGTCCATCCAACTTTTTTTTCTAACTGGTTGAAGAGGTTTTACGCAGTGACCCCAAAATTTTTCAAGGCAGAGTAACTCAAACCGGTGTCTCCCAAAATAATGAAGTTTCTTCTATTCATATAATTTCAAAAATATTAGAGATTTTTGTGTGCATTTCCTAGGAATCTATTTAATTAAGCAAGTGACACATTGAGAAAGAAAATCCAAAGGGAAAATATATGGGAGCTTTGAAAGTCAGAAATTTAACATAGAGGGTTAATCATGACAATTCAACAGTAGGCCTGCAAGTAGCTTATATATACAGGGTCATAACATTACTTGTTTCACTTTCTCTCACCAGAATTTTCATATTGTTAGCTTCAATATTCAAACTGAATGCATGACTTCTCATCTTCCCAGAAGAGATGCTGCTCTGCCAATCAGCTTCTTCAAAGTTATTCTGAAAACTAATCTTGAAAGGATTGTAAGCATTCTCAGACTTTTCTCTATATGTGTGATGATATTTGAAATATTTGCTATTGATATAATCTGATTGGGAATTGATAGACATAGACATAAGAAACTGATAGAGATTTATGAGTATTATTAGACACTAACCAACAGGTTTTTCTTTTGCAGAAAATACCCAACAAATTCAGCAGCAAATATGGAAGTGGCTTGCCAAATCCCTTGTTCATCAAGCCTCCAAATGGAGCAGAATGGGAAGTGAACTGGGCAAAACACAATGGTGAGATTTGGCTGGAAAAGGGTTGGAAAGAATTTGTGGAAAATTATTCACTAGACCAAGGACATTTCATTTTCTTCGAATATGAAGGAACTTCCCTGATTCAAGTAACTATACTTGGCCAAAACGGACTAGAAATAGATTATCCTTGGGACACTAGAGATGAAAACGACAACAACCTTGTTCAAACTAAGGAGGAATCCAAAGTGATTTTGGATGAAGGACAACAAGATCTGAAGGCTGAACAAATAAGGGGTAAGGATTCATTGTTTATTCACTATCATTCTCTTTACATTTTCTGTTCATGTGCATCAGAATTTTATGTTCATTACATCTAATAGAAAGAGTAGAACATGCTCCACAAAACATGTCATTGAATGTTTGAGGCTTCTTCGAATTGCTTTCCACAGGTGAGAAGTCTGCTCAAAGAACTTCATCTTTGAACCGGCCTATACAAACTAGAGCACGGGAAGTAGCAAGCAATTTCGTCTCATGCAATCCCTTTTTCACTGTTTTCATAAAACCTTTTCATACGACATCATCTCGGCTGGTGAGTAGAGTTTAACATGAAACATATATGTTCATTTAGTCCTCGGTTGTTGTGTTCTACATTCCAACTCCTTGCATGAAATTATATTACATGAAATTATATTACGCAGTGCGCACCAGGTCTGGAAGGTATTATATTGAGCTCGAGGATGGCGGTGCTGGAGTTTGGAGAAAGATCGTGGAAAGTAAAGTTGAACAAGGACAACTCCTTTACACGATACAGGTTCGGTGCTGGCTGGAACCTGTTTTTTAGTGAGAGTGAATTGCAACCAGGAGACGTTTGTGTATTTGAACTGATTAACACAGAGGATTGTGTTTTTAAAGTTCATGCTTTCTCTGCATAAAGCTGTTGTCTTGCTTAGGATTTTGAAGAAAAATATGATGAAGGAGTAAGGTATCTGTAATGAGTGTTCCCATGTGTTAGAGTTCATTTGGTAACTATGCCAAACTGGCATTAGAGTCCATTTGCTCTTTTATTAAAATGTAGCATGACATTGGGTGATTTATGATTACTGTTATTTGAAATATTTTGAGAAAAAAATTGAGGTAAACTAGAATGTCTTTTCTGAATTTTGGATCAAACTATGTGTGATCTTGTGCTAGAGAAATTGATTCATGAACAGCTGGGTAGCTTGCTGGTCCTGGTTGATGTGAGGGTGGCTTGTCAAATCCAATTTTAGCAAGTTCCAATAGAGAAATTATTGCATCTGGTTCACCATTTTTAGCCCTAAGTTTTATTAGTAGCTTAACCTATAAGGACTGATGGAATAGAGTATGTCATAATTTTCATTAGGATAAATTTTAATTATTAAATTAGACAGCTCGTGACAGTATATCATAATTTTTACATAAACAAATTAGCAGAGGTATGTCAACCACAATATATGAATGTTAAGAAGAATTGTTTTTTAAAATATTTAGATGGTAAAAAAAATATAAATTGATATGTAAATAAATATTGTGTTTATTTTATTGTATAACATTTTAAATGTAACAAATGAAAAATACAAGTGGAAGAATAAATGTGTTTAACTCACGCCATTGAAATCAGTTATTAGTTATTTGAGAGACAATTTTATACCTACTTTTCACGCCATTGAAATCAGTTAAGTGAAAGCCTCTTTTGATGTTTAGGTTAACAAAGAAATTGTACCTATTTACGTTGAGTTAACACAATTTTTTATGTTAACACCACTTTTTATATGATTTGTTCATTTTAAACAAATTTGAAAAAAGGAAAACTCTTTTTTTAGAAAAAAAAAAAAAGGCGATGGATTATCTGAAGTTGGTTTATTTAATATCTTTTACTTTTTCAACTTATTTCAAATGTATAATGTAATACCCTCAAAGTAGATTTGAATGACACCTGTTTTAGAAAGTGTTTACTAAGTAAAAAAGGCAGTTTGTTAACTATAAAATATTTAAACATTGAACAGTAGTTTAATATTAAAATATTAAAATACCAATTCGTATAATAAAAAGTAGTAAATAATTACAATAAAAAATTATAAAATTATATTTAATCAATTATAAACCAAAGCTACCCATCGGATCTCAGTTGAATCCATAGTAAGTTAGATTCATTCACGGACTTGATTCCATTTCACATTATAGTAGAATTTTTTTAAAGTATTAGAATATTTTTTAAAGTATTTTTGAACTCGAATACTAAAATTAATATTATAAGCATTTTTAATTCTTAAAAAAATTAAAATATGAAACTGTACTTTTTAGTTTGAAGAAACTAAACTGCTTTTATTTTAAATTAAAATTATTTGTATTCTCATTCTCATTTGATAACATTTTTAGTTAAAAATTTTTTAATTAATAAAAATATTATTATAATGCAATTTTTGCACAAATGAATTTTTAAACTGAAAAGAATATTTATATATAAATTTTTATTTAATTTCAAGAATCTATATTTACAGAATTTGTATTGAAATAATATTTTTATTGAAACAATAAAGGTGAAATCAGATTCCGTGGAGCATGTTTTTGTTTGCATCCCCACCTGAATTTAGTCATCCATTACCACTACAATGATGGTTCAGATTTTGGCAGAAAGGTGCAGATAATCATAATTACTTGAAAATAAAAAATCTATATATTCTGACAGTTCATAATGATAATGCAGAAGGAACAGTAATTGCACTTATTACTATCTCTGACAACATGCACGCCTCAGTTGTTGAAAAAAATCTTGGAAAGGAGGGAGACATGCATGCTATACCAAATATACAAGTTTTTTTAATTAAAGACAATTAAATAAAATAAAACATATTTCAATAATAACATACATTTATTTTAATAATAATATTACAGACTTATCTAAGAATAAATTCTTCTACATCAAACACTTCTTAGCAGTTGTACAGACCGGAAAGAGCAGTGTGAGCTCCAAACATCCATGGCTACTCATCTGCCTATACGTTTCTTAAAGACCATTCTTAAATCAAATCTTCAAAGGCTTGTAAAAACATTAACACTTTCACCTTTACCTATGTTTCATGTTTGCATGTCTCATTCCCTCATTCATTACATTGAAACTACTGTAAATGCATTATATTTGATGTTTGCTTGTAAACATTAAAACTTTCATCTTTACCTATTTTCATGTTTGCATGTCTCATTCGTTACATTGAAACTACACACATATAGACAGTGCATTATATTTGATGTTTGATTACGTAATCACGTACTAATTATCCAAAGGGTTCTTCTCAGCAAATCCCCAACAAGTTTAGAAACAGATACGGAGGAAACTTGTCAAATCCAGTGTTTCTCCAGCCACCTGATGGCACTCAGTGGAAAGTGTACTGGACCAAGTGAGATTTGGTTCGAAAAGGGTTGGAAGGAATTTGTTGAAAAGTATTCTCTGGATCACGGGTACTTTGTTTTCTTTACATTTGAAGGAACTTTTACGATTGATGTAGTCATACTTGATCAGAGTGCACTAGATATGCAATATCCTTCTCACACTCCTCAACAATGTGAAAACCTTGAGCACAGTGATGATGAATCACTTAAAATATTGGATGAATGGCCTGGTTCTGACCCGCATGCTGAAGGTATAAATTTTTTCATTTGGAAGTACATGGATGCATGGTTAAGTCTCTGACACTATCTTTATTGTGCACTATTCCCATGCAGATGTTGAGGTTACTAAAGGAACTTTATCATTGAATAAACCAAGGGATCCTAGAGCTAAGGAGTTGGCAAGAAAGTTCATCTCCTGCAATCCATTTTTCACTGTTGTCATAAAGTCTTAAAATCTGACATCTCACGGGCGGATAAGGTTAAAGTGAATCTAATAGTACTTATCAAGTTGTAATTATTTATTATATTGTTTGTACTATTATACTGTAATATACTGTGTTGTGCAGGATATTCCAGATTTGAAGGGTTACATTGATAAGAGGAAGAAGTATGTTACTGTGGAAGTTGGGAGAATATCATGGACTATGAAGTTGGTACGCTCTGACGGTAAACGGTTGGGGGGTGTTGGCTGGCGAGAGTTTGCAAAGGAGAATGACTTGGAAGAAGGAGATGTTTGTATCTTTGAACTCGTTCTCAGAAATGATTCTGTTTTCAAAGTTCATATTTTCAAAAGCCAAAGTTAACCATTTTTCTTGGTCAAATTAGAAGAAATGTGACTCACTTTTGGATTATGCAGTAATTAAGCTAGAATCTTACTCCATGGCTAGTGGTTGCAATTGCTACTGCATTGTTCTGTTAAGGGTAGATATTGAAAATGTAAAGGTTTTGCATGTGAAAGAAGATACATATAGCTTGAAAATGCAAGCATTATTATTAATGAAAACTCAATTAAAATATTTAAATATATAATTGATTTATAATATATTAAACTATTTTTCATATAAAGACACATAAATAATGGCATACAAATTAACTTGCACTTATATTAACACAAAACTTAAAAATAAAAATTCAATTAAAAATATAAAATTTTTAGATACTCAATAAACAATTTTTTAATAAAAGCTCCTTTAAATATACTCAAAATTGTAATAGATCTAAAACTTAATTAAATCTAAAAAATAATAATGATTAAAAACTTATCATCAATACATTGCATTTGTTCATTCTTTTCCATGAATATATAATTAATAACAAATAGGTAAATAAAACAAATTTAAGAAAACAAAAACTTAGAAAGTGTAGTCAAACTTATAATCATTGTAAACCTTTGATACTTGTACTAACTTAGAAAGTATATTTTAAAAAATAACTAAAGGGAAAATTACGTATGCAAGTTGGGTAGAAGACACTAATACGAATTAGTTCTTATACCCTATGTCTCCTTCCTCTGATTCACCGTTTATGCATACGAATCTGGAGGAGCTTAAGTGTTCGTATCCATTTATGTACATAGATTTGAGCACAATTATAGGACATTGCAAATCTGTATTTATAGGACATTGGTTCCGAACTTGCCAATCACTATTTGCCTCAAACAATTTAGGCACCAACTCCGGTTCATTTGTTAAACAATGACTTCTGAGCATGGCAGTGACATTCACTTCTTCAAGAGGATCGAAGAATCCACCCTTAAAAATGGCGAGCTGGTAATTTCTCTTAGTGCTGCTCACCAACTCAATTCATATGTTCTATGTGCAAGAGTTCTATAATCATCTTTTGAATCATATTCAAACAATTCTCTTTTTCTTTGAATGAAATATTTGAAACAGTGATGTCAAATTTCCTTTTAATCTGTGACTATGTTAAAATCAAATTATTAGATGCAATACACTGTACTGACATTAAGTTTATGACAGAGGATACCTCGGGTCTTTGTGTATAACATCTGGAAAGAAATATCAAATCCACTGTTCCTTGTGCTTCCTAATCGTGCTAGATGGAGAGTGAATTGGAAAAAAATTGATGCTGATGTTTGGTTAGTTGATAAATGGAAGAAATTTGCAGAATTCTTTTCTTTGGATCAGGATCATCTTTTGCTGTTCAGATACGTCGGAAAGTCACAGTTTAAGGTTGTAATACTTGATCAAACTGGCTTGGAGATAGTGTATCCTTTGATGGAAGGATCTGTAGATGGTGCAGATAATCGTAAATCTTTTCGTCAGCGTAAGAGAGTAAGATTTTCTGTACCATCTTCTCCTTCTGCTAAGAAGGCGAAAATCAATCCAAGGAAGAAACCTTATATCTATCCCACAGAATATGTTGGAAGTAAATATGCTCGATCTCAAAGGACTAAAGTTGAATTGCCGAAGAAATTTTCAGGTGAGGATGTTGAATTTTTTTTCCTTTTCTTATTCCATTTCAAAGTCTTTGAAGATATTCTCACCTTTTTATTCGTGAGTGACATTGATTTGTTGACAGATAGAAGAAAAAATAGGAGATGTTCAAAATCTGAGGTCAAGACTGAGTTTTCAGAAGATACTGAAAGTGGCAGTGCTTTAGAGAGAGCTTATTCTTTTCACTCTGAGAATCCCTTCTTCATTCGTCAAATGCATCGATCATTCATTATAGGCACTTTCTTGGTATATCATCTCACCACGCAAACAATTTATATGTAACAAGTTAGAAATCTTGACAAGTTTTGCTATGATATTGATGTTTTTCATTTTGCCATTGGAATATGGGTTTACAATCACATAGTAACTTTGCTATCTATGTTTAAATAGAAACTAATTCTCTTATTATCAATTTGTTGCTGAAAACATTGTTATGGCAGACTATGCCAGCCAATTTCATAACACCTGAGCAGCGTGAGGGAAATAACAGAGTTAATCTTTGGATTTCAGAAGAAAGAAGTTGGGATGTGAACTTCAATTTCAACAGTACCAGGAGACAAGTGATTCTAACTTCTGGTTGGTCTGCTTTTGTAAAAAATAATAATTTGAAAATAGGAGATGTATGTGTATTTGAGAAAATTAAGAAGCCAACAATTTCATTTAGAGTTATTATTTTCCGTGATTCAAGAGAATCTAGTCCTTCCAACTCTTCCAACTCTTCAGGTAATTTCCTAACAAATCCAACTATGTATCAATATTCAAAATGTTTTTTTAGTTGTTTTTTATGTATAAGCTTGTGATAATGATGGAGCAAATGGAAACCACAAACAGGGCTTCAAAACACTTCTTCTGATAGTGATACTTCTGCTGATAGTGACCCTTCTGATAGTGATACTTCTGCTGATAGTGATATTAATGGAATTCCAAACAAGTACCCTAGTGATAATATCTCGAATGGTACTCTTATATGTTTTGATGTCTTCTTTTCTTTGTAGACATGTTTCTCCCATGATGCTCACCTTAGTTTTCTTTTGTTTTTGTTAGATTCTGAATTTCGTAGATGCGACAGTGAAATTTCGGATAATCACTTTACCCTCCATATCAAACGGAATGTGGTAGGATTCATTAAGCTTGTTATGTGTTGCACATGCAAGTGTCTAAGCCATTACTAACCAAATTCACTTGATTTGATGTGATGAACAGTGTATACCAGCACAATTCATCAGAAATCATAAGATGAAAAAAACATTTAAGGTTGGACTGAGAGTTGGAAATAGAACATGGTATGTGACGCTAGCCCATTCTTCAAAGTTTAAATACCATAGATTATCTTGTGGTTGGTCAAGATTTATGCATGGATGTAAATTGAATATTGGTGACGTCTGTAACTTTGAGCTGGTTGATGAGGAAAAGTTTATTTTTGAAGTTAGCTTTGTTGTAATATGTGTAGATTGAGTTGTCCTATTTGCTATGTTCATAATATGTTTAACCAGTTGTTATTGTGTTCAACTTTCATATTCAGACTATATGTATTGTGAATGGTGTTGGAGTTCAGTAAATTTTATCTTTAATTCTTTTTACTTATTTTTTTATTTGTAATTAAAAAAAAGAAAAGCTTAACAAGATCAATGTGTCATTTGGTTTATATTTATATTGACCGAGAATAATTATGCCTTCTCATGTTTCAAGGAAATTGGTATTTTCTAAAGAATACTTATACTTATTAGTTACAATTACCAAGCTTTCTCTTGTATAGGTAAACAATCTTCATTTAAATCGAGGTATAATTTGTGCCATTAAAAAAAGCAATTCAATGGTTGGTGAAATTTATTTGAATAATGTACGTTCGAATATTTGTAAAATTTTGTTTTACAAAATATCAACTTAAAGTTTTTAATAATTCACATTCAATTATTATATGATGAAATTTGAATAACTATGTACGTTTAACTTAAAGTTTTCACAGTAATTCACATTCTAAATTAAACCAATCATTGATTAAATTACTGCAAGAAAAAAGATTCATGATAGCTTTTTAATTTATTTGATTTAAAATTGAAAGACCTGGGAGTATTTACTTTCAATAATTATTAATAATTTTATTATATCTTTTAAAAAATAAGAGATATACTACTATATGCTCAATAAACATTAAATTATGTAACAAATAATACCGCAACAAAGAAGGGTGAAAGTATTCCATATTTAATTGCCAATTAAAATTGTCCGAAAGCCACACCAACAGTTGTAAAAAGACAATCAAAATTTTCTACAGGGATTATCTCAAAAATAATAATCACTTATCACAACTCAAATCAATTAAACATAATTATTTTAATTATATTGATTTTTAATTGATTTTTAAAAACATAATAATCAATTATATATATATATAATAATTTATAATTGATTATCAATATTAATAATCAGAACTATATAATTTTCAATAAAAGTTAACTACAAATTTACACATTATTATTATATATTAGATTATATATTATAAACTAAATTATATATATGTATTCGATTATATAATATAATAAAAAATTTAAATATTAAATAAATTTATGTAATTAAAATATTTAATAATATTATTAATTAAAATAAAAAATAATAAAAACTAAAATATAATTATAATGTAATGAAAACAAATATAGATATTTATAATAAAAATAAATTATATAATGATAATATTATTGTTATAAAAAATATAAAAATAATAATATTATGTAAATGTAATATAAAAAACTATCAATCAAACTAAATAAATTAATAATATTTTATTTTTAGTTATTTTAAAACTGTAAAAATAAAATATAATTTTACAATTTTATCTATTAAAAAATTAAATATCAATCATATGTATTATATTATTTATAAATTTTTGGTCAAATTTTACATTTTTTTCGTGTTTCAAATAATTGAACTTAATACATATTTTAATTTAAAAACAAAGTAAATACTTTATTTTAATAAGAAGTAGAAGAATAGTAATTAGATAGATCTCTATTTCCATATGTGTGTCTTCCTCAGGCCTCTTAAAGAAGTAAATGTCACTATCATTAGCAGAAGAAATTGTTCAACAATAAATTGGACTTTGTTCAACAATGAGCTGGATTTTGTTCAACAATAATGCATTTAAAGTATCACAATGATGCATTTAAAGTATCAGTTTTCATGTTAAAGATGTCTTATAATAAAAATTCAGATAAATGCAAAAACTGTTTACCTTTTCATATTCTGTATAATTTTTTTTGTAAGATAAAAGACAATAGTAAGAGTAACCAATGAATTTCTCAGTCTATACAAACAGATTGATTCATAATCATAATGTGCCGGTACATATTGATAAATATTAACATTATTTACTTAATAATGGTTTATTATAAACTTTTAAAATATCTTAACAATATTTTTAAAACATTTACACAAAAGTAGTTTGATCTAGGGTGTTAAATACATTCAATGGTCAATTCCAAATAACAACAATTTATTGATTACTCCTGCTGGTGTCATTTATCTTACTAAGAAACAATTGATAGAAGATTTGAAATGAACAACTTTTGCCTTCATTGTTCTATGAATAAGACATCTTTAACTTTTTAACATATGAAAATAATACTTTGAATACACTATTATTGAACAAAGTTTTGTTAAATAATGTCTTCTGATGATGGTGACAGTGCTATTCATTTATTTAAGAGGATTGAGGAAGACACATTTCGAAAAGTGAAAAGTGGATTCGTTACTATTCTTTTACTCTATTAGAATGTTTATTTGTTGTAATATAATCTTATTGATGAAGTTAGTTCACGTAAATTCATCTTTATACTGTTTTATTCATAATTGATAGAAATATAAGTAACTCTTGTTTTACTTTTCTCTCACTTATGTTAATATTATTGACTGTAATATTATTGTGAATAAATATTGAAAAGATATATCAAATCCACTGCTCCTTGTGTTTCTTAAATGAGGTCGTTGAAAAGTAAATTGGAAATAAATTAGTGGACATTTGGTTGGTTGATGACCGGAAGAGAGTTGTAGAATTTTATTCTTTGGATCAAGATAATGTCCAGACATCCATGGCTACTCATCTGCCTATACGCTTCTTCAAGACCATTCTTAAATCAAATCTTCAAAGGCTTGTAAACATTAAAACTTTCACCTTTACCAATGTTTATGTTTGCATGTCTCATTCATTACATTGAAACTACACACATGTATATAAATGCATTATATTTTATGTTTGCTTGTAAACATTAAAACTTTCACCTTTTTACCTGTTTCATGTTTGCATGTCTCATTCATTACATTGAAACTACACTCATGTAGATAAATGCATTATATTTTATTGTTTGATTACGTAATCACCACGTACTAATTAACCAAAGGGTTCTTCTCAGCAAATCCCCAACAAGTTTACAAACAGATACGGAGGAACCTTGTCAAATCCAGTGTTTCTCCAGCCACCTGATGGCACTCAGTGGAAAGTGTACTGGACCAAACAGAAGGGTGAGATTTGGTTCGAAAAGGGTTGCAAGGAATTTGTTGAAAAGTATTATCTGGGTCACGGCTACTTTGTTTTCTTTACATTTGAAGAAATTTCTACTATTGATGTAGTCATACTTGATCAGAGTGCACTAGATATGCAATATCCTTCTTCTCACACTCCTCAACAAAGTGAAATCCTTGACCACAGTGATGATGAATCACTTGAAATATTGGATGAACCACAGTGATGTTTGTATCTTTGAACTCATTCTAAGAAATGATTCTGTTTTCAAAGTTCATATCTTCAAAAGCCAAAGTTAACCATTTTTCTTGGTCAAATTAGAAGAAATGTGACTTTCCATTGGAATGGAGAAACTCACTTTTGGATTATGTAGTAAATTAATTTAGAATCTCACTCCATTGGTAGTGGTTGCAATTTCTACTGCATTCTTCTATTAAGGATAGATATTGAAAAAATTTTGCATGTGAAATAGAAAATGCAAGCATTATACTTAATACTGTACTAGCAGCTAACACTATATTCACCAACATTGATATTGGTTAATATGATATGATATATGAACAAAAAGACACAGGTCCAATGCATGAGGATGTTATTATATAATATGATATATTATATAGTAAAATATAGGAGTCATTGGTTTTGGACTGAAAGAAACTTGTTTGAGTTGAAATACTGTTGAGCAGCAAACTATTGTTCATCATATTGATGTCTGTGATATTCAGTTTCTGAAGAAGATTGAGGAATACACACTTCAAAGATGGTATTATTGATGAGGTGACTGAAGAATATTTGGCATGAGTGAGTAAACTGAGTTTATTAATTGATGTGGTGAGCAGAGCATAGCATTGGAAATGATGAGAAGAAATGGTGGTGTGACCCTTTTAAGTTGGAGTCAAGGGGTGCATCAATTCTGTAGTTGAAAGTGTTTTAAGAAGTAATTACATTTGCTAAAGGTGCAGTATAATAAAATCATGATTCATTAAAAATAGAAATTATATGATCAATTAAAAAATTGAGAGTTGAAGACATATAATATTTACTTAGAATAGCTATTAATATATTATTTGTATGCTTTAAAAATTAAGTTAAAGAGACCAACTTTCTTTTATATATAACGAATTTCAAATATGCAATATAAATTTGAATATCGTATATGTAATACTGTATAAGAAAAAACTGTGGAGGATAAATGAAGATGAATCACCACGGTCTAGAGTGTAAGTAAACACTTACTATAATTTTATTTTTCTTAAAAATGTAATGATTTTATTTTATTCTATTCAAGTATGATTAAAGCTAGTAAATGATACATGTGTATACTAATTAAATAGAGAGTAAGGGTGAATATATATGGAATAAAATAAATTATATTAAAATTAAAAATTCATTTACATTATTACAGCTAATGTACTACCAGTATACTTTTAATCATACTTATAATTTTAATTGTTCATGATAAACCTCTGATACTTGTACTAACAGTATACTTTAAAAAATAACTGAAGGGAAAATTACGTATGCAAATTGGGTAGAAGACACTTCAATGCAAAAATTCGAATTAGTTCTCATACCCTATGTCTTCTTCCTCTGATTCACACTACTGTTTATGCATACGAATCTGGAGGAGCTTACGTGTTCGTATCCATTTATGTACATAGATTTGAACACAAGGACATTGCAAATCTCTATTTATAGGACATTGGTTGGGAGCTTTCAAACCACCATTTGTCTTAAACAATTTAGGTACCCAACTCTGGTTCGTTTGTTAAACAATGACTTCTTCTGAGCACGGCAGTGACATTCACTTCTTCAAGAGGATTGAAGAATCCACCCTTAGGAATGGGGAGCTGGTAATTTTTCTTAGTGCTGCTCACCAACTCAATTCATATGTTCTATGTGCAAGAGTTCTGTAATCATCTTTTGAATCATATTCAAATCTTTTAATCTGTGGCTATGTTAAAATCAAATTATTGGATGCAATACACTGTACTGACAATAAGTTTATGACAGAGGATACCTCGGGTCGTTGTGTATAACTTCTGGAAAGAAATATCAAATCCACTGTTTCTTGTGCTTCCTAATCGTGCTAGATGGAGAGTGAATTGGAAAAAAATTGGAACTGATGTTTGGTTAGTTGATAAATGGAAGAAATTTGCAGAATTCTTTTCTTTGGATCAGGATCATCTTTTGATGTTCAGATACGTGGGAAAGTCACAGTTTAAGGTTGTAATACTTGATCAAACTGGCTTGGAGATAGTGTATCCTTTGATGGAAGGATCTGTAGATGGTGCAGATAATCGTAAATCTTTTCGTCAGCCTAAGAGAGTAAGATTTTCTGTACCATCTTCTCCTTCTGCTAAGAAGGCGAAAATCAACCAAAGGAAGAAACCTTATATCTATCCCACACAATATGTTGGAAGTAAATATGCTCGATCTCAAAGGACTAAAGTTGAATTGCCGAAGAAATTTTCAGGTGAGGATGTTGAATTTTTTTTCCTTTTCTTATTCCATTTCAAAGTCTTTGAAGATATTCTCACCTTTTTATTCGTGAGTGACATTGATTTGTTGACAGATAGAAGAAAAAATAGGAGATGTTCAAAATCTGAGGTCAAGACTGAGTTTTCAGAAGATACTGAAAGTGGCAGTGCTTTAGAGAGAGCTTATTCTTTTCACTCTGAGAATCCCTTCTTCATTCGTCAAATGCATCGATCATTCATTATAGGCACTTTCTTGGTATATCATCTCACCACGCAAACAATTTATATGTAACAAGTTAGAAATCTTGACAAGTTTTGCTATGATATTGATGTTTTTCATTTTGCCATTGGAATATGGGTTTACAATCACATAGTAACTTTGCTATCTATGTTTAAATAGAAACTCATTCTCTAATTATCAATTTCTTGCTGAAAACATTGTTGTGGCAGAGTATGCAAGCCAATTTCGTAACACATGAGGAGCGAAAGGAGAATAACAGTCTTAGTCTTTGGATTTCTGAAGAAAGAAGTTGGGATGTTAACTTCAGTTTCAACAGTACCAGGAGACAAGTGATGCTAAATTCTGGTTGGTCCGAATTTATAAAAGATAATAACTTAAAAGTAGGAAATGTATGTGTCTTCGAGAGAATTAAGAAATCAGGAATTTCATTTAGAGTTATTATTTTCCGTGATCCAAAAGAATCTAGTCCTTCCAACTTTTCAGGTAATTCTATAACAAATCCAATTATATGTTTCAATATTCAAAATGTTTTTTTAGTTGTTTTTTATGAAGAAGCTTGTGATAATGATGGAGCAGATGCAAACAAACAAACCGGGCTTCAAAACACTTCTGCTAGTGACACTTCTGATAGTCACACTTCTGCTAGTAGTGATAGTTCTGCTGATAGTGATAGTGATGAAATTCCAAAAAGTTACCATAGTGGTAATATCTTCTATGGTACTCTTATATATTTTTTGATGTCTTTTTTTTCCATTGCATGCGTGTTTCTCCCATAATACTCACTTTTTTTTTTGTTAGATTCTCAATTTGGTAGATGCGACGGTGAAATTTCAGAAAATCATTTTACCCTGCATGTCAATCGGAATGTGGTAGGATTCATTAAACTTGTGATGTTTTGCACATGCAACCATCTTATCTATCACTAACTAAATTCACTAATTTACTTTATTTGATCTGAGGAACAGTTCATACCAGCGCAATTCATCAGAAATCATAGGATGGAAAACGCAGCTAAGGTGGGATTAAGAGTTGGGAATAGAACATGGCATGTGAAACTAGACCACTATCCAAAGCATTACTACCATAGGTTAGCTCATGGTTGGTTAAAATTTATGCGTGAATGTAAGTTGAAATTAGGTGATGTCTGTGATTTTGAGTTGGTTGATAAGGATATGTTTATTTTCGAAGTTAAAGTTGAAATATCCCTAGATTAAGTGTCAAGTTGTCCTAGTTGCTATGTTTTATGTTAAATCATGTATTTGTTGTGTTCAACTTTCATGTTCAGACTTAGTATATCTATTGTGAATGTTGTTGGTCTAAAGTAAATTTCATCTTATATTTTTTTGTTAGTTTTTTTATTTGCAATTAGAAAGAAAAAAAGCTTGTTAAGATCAATGTTTCAACTTGTGTAATTGGGAGTTTCATTTGATTTGTATTTATATTGATTAAGGATAATTATGCCCTCCCAAATTTTAAGAAAAACAGTATTTTCCAAATGATGCTTGGTAGTTGCAATTCAATAGTTCAATTCATTCATTCAATAATTATTCAAATTTATTTGAATGACTATGTACGTTGTAAAGTTTGTTTGACAAGATTTCAATCTAAATTTTGTATAACTTGTATAACTTGTTTTCAGTAGTTCACATTCTAAATTAAATGTGTGTATATTTATTAGCTAAATTAGTTCAGGAAATAAAGATTGATGATAACTTTTTAATTTATTTGATTTTAAAGATAAAAGAGTTGGAGTATTTTCTTACAATAATTATTAATAAATTTATTATATATTTTAAAAAATAAGAGATAAACTATGTCAATAAATTTGAATTTACGTAAATAAAAGATACATAGCGAAAAGAATACCGCCACAAAAAATGTGTTCCGAGAGAAAATATTTGTGTAAGTAAAATTGTGAAAGTTACACCAGCAGTTCTAAAAAGACAATCAAAATTTTTTCCACGGTTTATCTCAAAAATAATAATCAATTATCACAACTCAAACTAATTAAATATAATTATTTTAATTATAATTGACTTTTAATCGAGTTTTCAAAACCTAATAATCAATTATATATATTTTATAACTTATAATCGATTATCAATATTAACAATCGGCTCTATATAATTTTTCAAGGAAAGTTAATTATAAAGTCACATTTAATTTTTTTCTTAATTCAATAACTCAACTTAACATATATTTTTTATTTTAAAAAAATAAATATTATTTTAATAAAAAGTAGAAGAATAATAACCAGATTCTCTTTCGTAGTGTGTTTTTCTCAATTTTCTTAAAGAAGGAAATGACACTATAATCACCTAGAAAAGATATTATTCATCAATGGACTAGAATTTATTCAATAATGATCCATTCAAAGTATCATTTTTCATATGTTAGAAAATTAAAGATGTCTTATAACAAAGATTCACATAACAATGAATGCAAAAACTATTCACCTCTTCAAGTTTCCTATCAATTATTTCTTGATAAGATAAAAGACAGAAGAGTATATTTAAAAAGATAAACATATTCTATATTTTAGTTTATATATTTCCAATGAGACCTTCTCAAAATTCATCAAGAGTAAACGTTAAAAGTTTGTTTCAAAATAGTAGTTAGGCTTCATTAAACTCATTGGACCTTTCAAATTTACATAGTAAATAGCAATTTAAAATTGAATAATACGTGAATAATAATGTGTAGTACATAACTAATAAAGAAATAAATAATAATTTTAAAAAATCTCAATCTTTACAAACAAATTGATTCATAATCATAATGTAAATATATATTGATAAATATTAACATTATTTACTTAATAATTATTTATTATCAACATTTCATTTACACAAAAACTAGTTTGTTCCAGGATGTTAAACACATTCATTCAACAGGGATTTAACATTCAACGGTCAAATAAAAGTAAGAACAATGCATTGGATACTCATGCTGTCATTTATCTTACCAAGAAACAATTTGATAGGGGAAGTGAAGAGGTGAACAGATTTTGCATTCATTGTTCTATGAATCTCTATTATAAAGACACCTTCAACTTTCTAACATATGAAAAGTGATACCTTGAATGCACCATTGTTAGACAAAGTATAGTTCATTGTTAAAAAATGTCTTCTTCTCGTGATGATTGTGCCATTCACTTCTTCAAGAAGATTGAAGAAGACACGCTCCGGAACGGGGATCTGGTTAGTATTCTTCTGCTATTTATTAGAATGTTTATTTACAGTAATATAGTCTTATTGATGAAGTTATTTCACATAAATTAATTTTTACATTGTTTTATTCATACATTGTTAATGTTATTGATTATAACAGAGAATACCTAGAAGTTTTGTGGATAAATATTGGAAAGATATATCAAATCCACTGTTCCTTGTGCTTCCCAAAGGTGGCCGATGGAAAGTAGAGTGGAAAAAAGTTGGGATTGACATTTGGTTGATCAATGAATGGAAGAAATTTGTAGAATTTTATTCTTTGGATCAAGATAATCTCTTGATGTTTAAATATTTAGGTAGGTCTCGGTTTGAAGTAGTGATACTTGATCAAAGTGGATTGGAGATTGTCTACCCTTTAATGCAAGTAAATCTAGATAATGGTAACTGTTCATACCACTCTAAGAGGACAGATTCTTCTCTACCAGCTTCTCTTTTCTCTCAAGATGTTCAAAATGTGGGAGCTCGATCCGAAAGGAACAAGGTTGAGTTAAATGAGCTGCATGCAAATGATATTCATGAAACAAAACTTCAAACAAAAGGTGAGATGTTGGAACTTTGTTTTTGTTGTTTTTCTGTTCTGGTTCAAAATCTTGAAGACTTTTGCTTTTTTGTTTCACTTTAATTTTTCAACAGGTATAAAAAGGAAAACCTCTGCTGTGAAATCTTCGAACTCTAAGAAAAGGGCTATTCCAACTGGAAGTGACACTGCTATGCAGAGAGACCAATCTCTCGGCTCTGAGAATCCCTTCTTCTTTCGACAAATGCATCCATCATATATTGAAAAAAAGTTTATGGTACTCTTCTCTCACAAACATACAAATCACATGTATTGTAATTGATTTATATAACCAATGTACAATGAGTTTTTCTCATCTGTGAGCAATTTTATTTGTTTGTATTTTAACACAGATGATACCCGGTAGTATGATAACAGAAGAAGAAGAAATGAAGCATGCGAGTGTTACTCTTTGGACATCTGAAGAGAGATGTTGGCTGGTTCATTTTCAGCGGAATAATGCCAGTGGCCAGATAAATCTTACTACTGGCTGGATCCATTTTGCAGAGGATCATGACTTGCAGTTAGGGGATCTATGTGTTTTTGAGAAAATTGAGAAAACAGGAATCTCGTTCAGAGTTTTTATTTCTAAGACCCCAGAAGAAGAATCAAATTCTCGTAAGTTTCCAGTTTATTGGTTTTTCTTAAATAGTGCTCTTTTTTAAATATGTTTCATATTACTTCACCTTTTGATTTGGTTTTATTCTTTTAGATGATGGAACTCCTAGATGCAAGGACATGGTATCAGAGAATCACATCAGTATCTGCTGCATCAAGCCTGAGCAACTCTATGTTATGGTAAAATTAATTAGAATAAAGTTTTAGGCATGCAAACATGTTTGCTGTGACTAATTAGATTTATTCACTGTGTGTTGTGCAGAACATTCCAAGGATTTTCTTAAAAAATCATGGTATTGCTAATTCAAGTGAAGTGACCCTGCAACTTGGAAGGGGATCATGGAATGTGAAGCTAGATTCTTATGGTAGATTCACTAGAGGTTGGTATGATTTTGCCAAAGAATGCGGATTGAAGGTTGGAGATGTTTGTGAGTTGGAGCTGATTGATAAGAAGAAGGTTTTGTTTAAAGTTAGCATTGTAGCAAGCATAGAGTGATGTTTGTGACTGATATTTGTATCTCTCCAAATTACTTTTGAAACCTGATGTGTAATAACATGAAATTTATTATTGTGGTTGTTTTTTTCGTATTACTAAGATTTTATCTTGATGAGGGGTTTAGAAATATTTCAGAATTTAACGATATAAAGGTTTAAACTGCATTCCTATTACGTTTTTAAGTTCTTATATACTATAAAAGTTAACAGTTTATTGTACAAATAGTAAGTATTAAATTTATTGTAGTTATATATAGGATATAAATGTAGTAGAATTTTTATTTAATGATGGTGATTTTTTTTATTATCAAATAATTCGTAGTTGTTTTTGGTAGATATTGAAGGACTCGGAAAAAAAAAGTTTTCTGTAGTTACAACACACAGTGAATCTAATTAGTCACAGGCATGTCTAAAACTTTATTATAATTAATCCTACCATAACAGTTGCTCAGAACTGATTCAGACATTGAAATGATTATCTGAGACCATGTTGTTACATCTAGGAATTTCATAATCTAAGAATAAAAGTAAATCAAAAGGTGAACTGACATGAAGAAATATTTAAGAAAGAATACTTTATAAAATAGATCAATAACCTGAAAACTTAGGAGAACTTATTCTTTTTCTGTGGTACTAAAAATAAAAACTCTATGAATGAAATTTTTGATTTTTTAATTTTTTCAAAAACACAGATTTCCTAATTGCAAATTATGATCCTTTACAAAAATTAATTCAACCAGTAGTAAGCTTTATTTGGACTCAGGAAATGAACCAGCCAACCTTTGTCTCATTTTCTTAAAAAATAAATAAAATTACACATAGATGAGAAAAACTCATGGTACATTGGTTATGAATTTATATTTTCATTGAAACTAATACATTAATATATAAGTCAATTTACATAGCAATTACAATACATGTAATTTGTATCTTTATGAGAGAAGACTACCATAAACTTTTTTTCAATATATGATGGATGCATTTGACGCAAGAAGAAGGGATTCTCAAAACAGAAAGATTGGTCTCTTTCCATAACAATGTCACTTTTCAGAAATAACCTTTTTCTTAGAGTTTGAAGATTTCATACAGGCAGAGGTTTTTCTTTTTGTACGTGCTAGAAAAGTAGAGTGAAATAAAACAAACAAAGGTTTATGTTCAAGATTTTGAAACAGAATAGAAAAAACATAAACAAGAACTATGTTCCACACCCAACTCTTGTTTGGAAATTAGTGAAATAATTAAAATTATAATATTTTTATTTAAATTTTACTTTTTTGAACTTTTCGTGATATAAAATTATCTATTAAATTTAAAATATCTTTTTAAACTGATAAAGTTAATTTATTTAATCTTTATTCAGACATTCTTAATCTTAAATAAGATTTTATTAATTTAAATTTTAAAAAATTCCTTTCACCTTAAACAATTGATATTGAGATTATTAATATTATTTGGAGAAAGTTCCAAAAATATTATTCATTAAATATAATTTATAGTTTCAATATAAATTTAAAGTAATTAAAAAAAAATTTTATAGCACCAATGAAAACTTAGAATCAATTAAGATATTTTATTTTATTTCATTAAAAGTTAATTTTATATGTAATCTTAAAATTTAAATTTTTTAATTTTTATAATAATATATTAATACTAAATTGTTTTAGGCTTTTGAGGTTTAAAATCATTACTTTTCCAATGTGGGTCTTGAGCCAATCCTAGATTGGTGACTATTACTGGTTCTAATGATAATCACAATAATTTAATTAAGATTAATATATTGAGTTAGATGATTTTAAATTATTAAATTATTATGCAAAAATCACTTTCATTTAACTTATTTCAATTTCAAATACACTTTTAACCCATCATTTTTATCAACCGGTAATGCATCTTTCTTTAAGAATTTCATCCTTTCTAAAACAAGTTATGAAACCTAACTTAACAACATATTTTGTTCAATGCTTCCTATATCAATTATAACTTATGACCTTTCTCATTTAAATACTTTCTATAATTAAACTCGTGTCACATATAACTCTTTTATAATTATTATAACAGCCTACAGTATATGTATACCTATTTATTCCTAATTTCATGCATAACAATTTGTAAGGACCCATCATATTACTTTTCTAAAACATCAACACAATAGAACTATCATAACTAACTCAAGACATGCATATTATTTCAAAATTAACACCAGACCTGCACAAATTATTGAACAACACTTAATCATGTCTAAGACAGATACCAAATAATACTCAAAAGCAATTAAGTCAGTCAATTCCAGACTTGCAAGAAGATAGAGAAACTTTCTTTTTAAAGAGAAGGTGATTTTTAAGAAATGAGACCTTACAGATTTGAAAATTAAGGATTCTATTTATATGAACTTTAAAATTCAGATGTTTTTCTCAACTATAATTAATCACTAACATTTTAATAAGAGATATACTAGTATATATGTCTTATCTCACCTCTTGTTTGAAATTTTGTTTCATGAAAATCATTTAACTCAACCTGGGTCCTTTCAAATGGAGCTCCCACATTTTCAACATCTTGAGAGAAAAGAGATGCTGGTAAAGAAGAATCTGCCCTCTTAAACTCGTATGAACAATTATCATTCTCTAAATTTGCTTTCATTAAAGGATACACAATTTTCAAGCCATTTTGATCAAGTATCACCACCTCTAAGACCTACCCACATATTTGAACATAAAGAGATTATCTTGATCCAAACAATAAAAGTCTACAAATTTCTTCCATTCATCAATCAACCAAATGTCAACACCAATTTTTTTCCACTGTACTTTCCATCGACCACCTTTGGAAAACACAAGGAGCATTGAATTTGATATATCTTTCCAATATTTACCCACAAAACTTTTAGGTATTCTCTGTCATAAGGCATTCAACAATGTAATTTAGTCAATAACATTAACATTTAAGTGAGAGAAAAGGAAAACCAGAATTACTTCTTCCAAAATCTTACTTATCAATGAAAGATTTCTAACAATATAAAATGAATTTATGTGAAATAAACATAAATTGGTTTGAATTGTGATAATTGATTCTTATTGATGAAGTAAGAATCAATTATCACAACTCAAACTAATTTATTTCACATAAATTCATTTTACTTTGTACGAAATCTTTCATTTCATTAATAACTAAGATTTTGGACGAAGTAACTCTTGTTTTCCTTTTTCTCACTTAATATTATGATAATGTTGTTAACTCGATTACACTATTGAATGTTTTATGATAGAGAATACCTAGAAGTTTTGTTGATAAATATTGGAAAGATGTATCAAATCTATTGCTATTTGTGCTTTCCAAAAGTGGTCGATGGAAAGTATAATGAAAAAAAAATTGGGGTTGACATTTGGTTGATTGATGAATGGAAGAAATTTAGAATTTTATTGTTTGGATCAAGATAATCTCTTGATATTTAAATATGTGGGTAGGTCTCGGTTTGAGGTGGTGATACTTGATCAAAGTGGCTTGGAAATTGTGTATACTTTGATGGAAGCAAATCTAAATAATGCAGAGAATGGTAACTGTTCATACCAGTTTAAGAGGGCAGATTCTTCTCTACCAACTTCTTTTTTCTCTCAAGATGTTGAAAATGTGGGAGCTCAATCTGAAAGGGCCAAGGTTGAGTTAAATGAACTGCATGCAAATGATTTTCATGAAACAAAATTTCAAACAAAAGGTGAGATGTTGGAACTTTGATTTTGTTTTGTTTTTCTGTTCTGTTTCAAAATCTTGAAGAGTTTTGTTTTTTTGTTTCACTTCAATTTTTCAACAGGTGTAAAAAGAAAAATCTCTGCTATGAAATCTTCAAACTCTAAGAAAAGGGCTATTCCAACTGGAAGTGACCAATCTTTCTGCTATGAGAATTCCTTCTTCATTCGTCAAATGTATGCATCATACATTGAAAGAAAGTTCATGGTAATCTTCTCTCATAAACATACAAATCACATGTATTGTAATTGATTTATATAACCAATGTACAATGAGTTTTTCTCATCTGTGAGCAATTTTATTTGTTTGTAATTTAACAGAGATGATACCCGGTAGTATGATAACAGAAGAAGAAGAATTGAAGCATGACAATGTTATTCTTTGGACATCTAAAGAGAGAGGTTGGCTGGTTCATTTTCAGAGGAACAATGCCAGTGGCCAGATAAATCTTACTACTGGTTGGATCCATTCTGCAGAGGATCATGACTTGCAATTAGGGGATCTATGTGTTTTTCAGAAAATAAAGAAACCAGGAATTTCATTCAGAGTTTTTATTTTTAGTATTACAGAAGGAGAATCAAGTTCTCGTAAGTTTTCAGTTTATTAGCTTTTCTTAAATAGTGCTCTTTTTTAAATATGTTTCATATTACTTCACCTTTTTGGTTTTATTCTTTTTTTTATTATCAAATAATTCATGGTTGTTTTTTTGGTAGATATTGAAGGACTCGGAAAAAGAAAAGTTTTACTGTACAACACACAGTGAATCCAATTAGTCACACGCAATGTTTGCATGCCTAAGTGTAATATAAGAAATCAATCTTATCTATTATATTATTTATAATATTTTTATTCAAATTTTACATTTTTTAATTTAAAAAATTCATCAATAAGACTATTACTGTCAATAAACATTCTAATAAAGAGTAGAAGAACACTAATCAGATCTACGTTTCGAATTGTGTCTTTTCCAATCTTCTTGCAGAAGCAAATGTTACTGTCATCACCGAAAGAAGATATGGTTCACCAATAAACTAGACTTTGTTTAACAATGGTGCATTCAAAGTATTACTTATGATATGTTAGAAGGTTAAAGATGTCTTATAATAAAGATTTATAGAACAATAAACTTCAAATTCCCTATCAATTGTTTCTTTTTAAGATAAAAATTATTCAGCTCTTTAAATTTCATATCAATTGTTTCTTCCTATGATAAAAATTGTTCAGCTCTTCAAATTTCCTATCAATTGTTTCTTCCTGAGATAAAAGACAGCAGCAATAGTAACCAATGAATTGTTGCTATTCTTAATTGACCTTTGAATGTATTTAACATCCCTGGATAAAACTACTTTTCTGTAAATGTTTTAAAAATATTGTTAAGATATTTTACATTCATTATTCTATGAATCTTTATTATAAGACATCTTCAACTTTCTATGAAAAGTGATACTTTGAATGCACTTTTGTTAAAAAAAAATCTAGTTTATTGTTTAACAATGTCTTCTTCTGCCAATGATAGTCCCATTCACTTCTTCAAGAAGATTGAGAAAGACACACCCAAAACGGGGATCTGGTTAGTATTCTTTTGCTCTTTATTGAAGTTATTTTACATAAATTCGTCACATTGTTTTATTCACACATTGTTAGAAATCTTCCATTGATCAAGTAAGATTTTGAAAGAGTAACTTTTGTTTTCCTTTTGTCTCACTTAAATGTTAATGCTATTAACTAGATTACACTGTTGAAAATATGAGGGCTCGATCTCAAAGGAACAAGGTTGAGTTAATGAAATGCATGCAAATGATTTTCATGAAACAGGACTTTAAAAAGAGGTGAGATGTTGGAACTTTGTTTTTGTTTTGATTTTTCTATTCTGTTACAAAATCTTGAACATAGACCATTGTTCTTTTGTTTCACTCTAATTTTTCAACAGGTCCAAAAAGAAAAACCTCTGCCTTTGTGAAATCTTCACACTCTAAGAAAAGGACTATTCCAACTGGAAGTGACACTGCTATGGAAAGAGACCAATCTTTCTGTTCTGAAAATCTCAAATGTATCCATCATATATGGAAATAAAGTTTATGGTACTCTTCTCTCATAAATATGTATTGTAATTACTATGTAGTTTCAATGAAAATATGAATTCATATACAATGACTTTTTCTCATTTTTTGCAATTTTATTTATTTAACACAGATGATACCTGGTAATATGATAACAGAAGAAGAAATGGAGCATGAGTGTGTTACTCTTTGGACATCTGAAAAGAGATGTTAACTGGTTCATTTGGAGAGGAATAATGCCAGTCGCCAAATAAATCTTACTACTGATCCATTTTGCAAAGGATCATAACTTGCAAATAGGGGATCTATGTGTTTTTCAGAAAATTAAGAAATTTGGAATCTCTTTCAGAGTTTATATTTTTAGGACCCCATAAGAAGAAGAATCAAGTTCTCACAAGTTTCCAATTTATTGGTTTTTCTTCAATAGTGCCCTTTTTTAAATATGTTTCATATTACTTCACCTTTTGACTTGTTTTTATTCTTTTAGATTGTGAAACTCTTAGATGCAAGAACATGGTCTCAGAGAATCACTTCAGTGTCTGCTGCATCAAGCCTGATCAACTCTATGTTAGAATAAAGTTTTAGGCATGCAAACATGTTTTCTGTGACTAATTAGATTCACTGTGTGTGTTGTGCAGAACATTCCAAGGATTTTCTTAAAAAATCATGGTATTGCTAATTCAACTGAAGTGACCCTGCAACTTGGAAGAGGATCATGGAATGTGAGGCTAGATTCATATGGTAGATTCACTAGAGGTTGGTATGATTTTACCAGAGAATGCAGATTGAATGTTGGAGATGTTTGTGAGTTGGAGTTGATTGATAAGAAGAAAGTTGTGTTTAAAGTTAACATTGTAACATGGATAGAGTGATGTTTGTGATTGATATTTGTATCTCTCCAAATTAATTTTGAAACCTGTTTGGTTTAAGTATGTTTTCCTTGGAACTTGACATTAAGGAAATTTTAATGAGTGTATTTTCTTTTATATGTTGTATTTATTATCGTAATGTTTTATTTGCAATTTAAATCTGGTTAAATGTAAACTAAGAGTATCAAAATACACGAAAAGTAAGATTAAAACACTTCTCAATTCTTTTAAAACTCATTTATAAAATAAATATTTTGTGACTGATGAGTAATAACATGAAATTTATTATTGTGGTTGTTTTTGTCGTATTACTAAGATTTTATCTAAATGAACGGTTTAGAATATTTCAGAATTTAAAAATATAAAGGTTTAAACTGCATTACTACTACGTTTTTAAGTTCTTATATACTATAAAAGTTAACAGTTTAATGTACAAATAGTAAGTATTAAATTTATTGTAGTTATATAGATAGGATATAAATGTAGTAGAATTTTCATTTAATGATAGTGCATTTTTTTATTATCAAATAATTCATAGTTGTTTTTTTGGTAGATATTGAAGGGCTTGGAAAAATAAAAGTTTTACTTAGTCACAACACACAGTGAATCTAATTAGTCTCTTACACACATGTTTGCATGCCTTAAATTTGTTTTTCTAATTAATGAGGGGCTAAAATGCAGACACTGAAATGATTTTTCTGAGATCATGTTGTTGCATCCAGGAGTTTCAAAATCTAAAAATAAAAATAAATCAAAAGATGAAGTAATATGAGGAAATATTTTAAATAAAGAACACTTTCTAAAAAATACCAATAACCTGAAGAGTTAGAAGAACTTCATTCTTCTGTGGTGCTAAAAGTAAAAACTCTAAAATATTCCGATTCTTAATTTTCTCAAAAATACATAGATCTCTTAATTGCAAGTTAGATCCTTTACTAAATAAATTCAATCAGTGGCAAGATTTATTTGATTACTGACATTAGTCCTCTAGAAATGGACCAGTTAACCTCTATTTTCTGATGTCAAAAAACACTGTCATGCTCATTTTCTTTAAAAATAAATAAAATTGCACATTAGATGAGAAAAACTCTGGTGCATTGGTTATGAATCCATATTTTCATTGAAACTAATACATTTTATATATAGCAATTACGATAGATGTGATTTGTATGTTTATGCGAGAAGAGTACCATAAATTTTCTTTTAATATATGATAGTTGCATTTGACAAAGAAGGGGGGATTCTCATAGCAGAAAGATTGGTCTTTCTCTATAGCCCGTGTCACTTGCAGTTAGAATAGCCTTTTTCTTAGAGTTTGAAGATTTCATACATGCAGAGGTTTTTCTATTTTACCAGTTGAAAAAGTAGAGTAAAACCAAAGAACAAAGTTCAAGATTTTGAAACAGGACAAAACAAAAAAAACAGAAATAAAAAATAAAGTTTCACCATCCCAACTCTTGTTTAGAAATTAATGAAATAACTAAAATTATAATTTTTTATTTAAAATTTATTTTTTAAGTTTTTTGTGATACAAAATTATCTATTAAATTATCATAATTAATTTCATTTAAAATACCTTTTTTTAATCAATAAAACTAATCAATTTGATCTTTATTGAGATATTGTTAATCTTAAATAAAATATTATTAGTTTAAGTTTTGAAAAATTCTTTTTAGCTAAAGCAAGTGATACTTAAATTGTTAATATTATTCTATATATTATATATATTTAAAAAAAATTATTCTTTTAAAATAATTAAGAATATCACTTTGTTTATAATTTTTCAATCCTACAATTTCAGATGCTTAATTCTGAAAATAAATCTAAGTCATTAAGATCTAACAAATTATTATGTTTTAAATATTTTTCAAAGCTTAGGCATTTTTCTTTTAAAAGTACACAACCTAACTATTTTAGTTTTTTAATAGTAGATAAAACAACCAAAAATATCTTCAAATATTTTAAATTGTTCAAACCTATTTTGGAGTGTGGTAATTGCTTTATCTATAATATATAAAAAAATAATCAATTCTAAATAACTCTTGAGGTGATTTCATAACTTCATTCTCAATATTTTCTCAAAACTTAGACTCTACATCCATTTTAGAGGCAATTTCTTCTACAAAAATAAATGCTATGCATTTTCAAGTCCATTTTCTCTATACTTTTAAAAAAAATGAAAGAAGACCTTTTAATTGTAGAGTTGTAGAATCATTTGGTCTTGTAATTTCATTCCCGTTTTCATGAGTTTAAGAATTAGAGTTATTATCTATCTTCTTTGACTACTTTTTATTATTGTCTTCATCTATATATCTATATTGTTATCTTCTTCATTCAAAGAAGATTAACCTATATTTTCTGATTCATTTTTTTGTTTAATTTTATAAATTTATCTATAGTCGCTTTTCGTGATTCAACAAAAAACTCAACTCTTCCAGTTAACATATTTTTATATTTTTATATAAAGTTAAAACCTATAATATATCTAACACTGAATATAAATTGTATATAAAATGAGATTAAGTTAAAAAGATAAAACCTGACTTTCAAAATAATGAACTTGATAGTAATATCTTGAAGTCTCAAGTCTCCTTTTATTTTTCAATCATGTCCTTTGGTAAGCCTTTTATAAATTCTACATTTCTAATGTTCTTCCTTAAATCTGCACAAATTATTATGAAATTAATTAAATAATAATGAAAAATAGAATGATTTTGAGATCAATCAATCTGATATTGATTACTACATGATATTGATGCATTCAAAAGGAGCAAAAGTCAACACAACCTCCAATTCCTCAATCTACCACTCCAAGTCTTCAAATATAGAATGATAAAACAAATTTGAAATTAGATAATGACCTAATGATAATCAAACACTTAAATTAGAGTAATAACATGGAAAAACTAATGAAAGAGTTAGAGAAAAAAAAAAAGAGATAAGTGAAAAAGCCAGAAAAGTAAAAGAGATAATTGGAAGAGTTAGAAAAGAAAAATACTGATAGATGATGTCAATATAATGAATATTAAAAATAGATAGAAAGTTAGAAAATTTTAATTTAGGATTCCTTGACTGTTCAAGGTCTTCTAAAAAAATATTATTAATTTATTTAGAGAAAGTTTCAATATAAATTTAAACTCATTAAAGAATATTTATAGTATCAATATAAACATAGAGTCATTTAAGATATTTTAAATTTTTAATTAAAATTTATTTTTATGTGTAATTTTAAAATTAAATATTTTTTAGTTTTATAATAATTTTGAAGTCTAAAGTCATTGATTTAGGTGTTTGGACCTTGAACCAACCCCAGATTTGTGACTATTATTGGTTCTAATGATAATCACAATAATCCAATTAAGATTAATATATTTAGTTGAATGATTTTACATTATTAAATTATTATGCAAATCACTTTCATTTAACTTGTTTCAATTTCAAATACACTTTTAATCCATCATTTTTATCAACTAGCAATTCATTTTTTCTTTTAAGAATTTCATCCTTTTTAAAACAAGTCATGAAACCCAACTTAACCTATTTTGTTCTATGCTTCCTAAATCAATTCTAACTTATGATCATTCTCATTTAAGTATTTTTTGTGATTAAACTTGTCACATATAACTCTTGCATTCTTCTAACAATCTACACTCATACATATGTATCTATTTATTTTTAATTTCATGCATAACAATATGTAAGGACTCATCATATTACTTTTCTAACACATCATCACAATAAAACAATCATAACTGACTCAAGACATGCATAAGTCTACCACAGATACCAAATAACACTCAAAAGCAATTAAATCAGCCAATTTTAGATATGCAAAAAAGCTCAACACATACCACTCAAATTACATCTCTAGTCCTAAATTTCAAATTCTAAAGTCTTAAAACATCATAATCATACAACTGTAGTAGTTAACTTCCCTTACCAGGTTTAGAGGTAGAAGTCCTTACAAAAGCCCAAAAACCCTAGGTTTCATATGAACTCCAACCTGCACCACAAAACTTCTGATCAATTATCAAACTACAACACTAAGACACTAAACCAACAAACACATGCGAGCACAATTATTAATGATAAACGATATACTTAAAACTAATTATAAGGAATAGGGACAAAAAATAAACTTACTCAAACTAAAAATCTGATCGGACAGAAGTGTTATGTTCTTCGCCACTAAGCTAAAGTCGAACTCCTAATATGAGGATAGTAGAAACTATAGAGTATAGAGTTAGAAAGAAGGTAGAGGAGGTTTAGAGGAAAGAGTCTTACAGAGGAGGCGGCGGTTTCTGAGAAGTGAGAAGTGAGACCTAATATGAAACCTAATTTAATAATAAAAGTTAGGTGCCTCTTTCAACCACCGCATTTATTCTATGACTATTCTTGAAGTCCTTACATCTTGACTGTTCAATGTCTTTAATAAAATATTATTAATTTGTTTAGAGAAAGTTTCAAAATATTATTCATTAAATAATATTTATACTTTCAATATAAATTTAATAAAATATTTATAATATGGATATAAATTTACAGCCAGTTAAGATATTTTAAATTTTTTATTCAAAGTTATTTTTATGTATAATTTGAAAATTAAATATTTTTAATTTTATAATAATATATTAATATTAATTTGTTTAGACTTTGAAACCTAAAGTCATTGTTTTACCTGTTTAGATTTTGAGTCAGTCTTATAATGCAATTAAGATTAATATATTGAGGTGGATGATTTTACATTATTAAATTATTATAGTTAGGTTACTAGATTTTTATGTAATGTCATTATAAATATTTTATCATAAAAAATGATATTACAAAAGTAAATAATTGAATCATAGTTAGTAACATTTTATACAAATCATGTTTATAGATTAAATTAAACAAAATTAATAAATATGGAAAGTTTTTGAAGACCAAAGGATAGAGAACAAGCATTTAGTCACCATGAATGAAGCTACTATGAGCCACAAACAGAAGGTTATATTTGTCTTTAATGAAATGGAATGAACATTATCCTAACGAGAGGCCCAAATACAATGGAATTTCTTGAACTCATCTCTTCTCCACAGCCTCATCCTATTGTGTTTTGTGTTCAAGTTATCTCAAAGGTCAAAGTCTTCTCCATGCACCAATTTTATTGGTCACAAATAAATTACTATGATATACTATTTCACACTGGATCATAAGTCTCTAACATTATAAGCAAACACCAACTGAAATTATTACAACCTCAACTTCCACTATCCATAGCCACTTCACACTCTTGTTACCTTCATGGCCAAGCCAGTGTCCATTGAAGTATGGAACCCAAATGGCAAATACAGAGTTATTAGCACAAAATCAATGCCTGGAACTCGGTGGATTAATCTTCTCATTCAGAATGATTGTCGTCTTGAAGTAATCAAACATCCCATGTTTCTTTTTATACTATGTTCTTTGCTTTTGTTGAGACACCTTGTGAGCATGTCAAAGTTTAGTGTATGGTTAAAATTTTGATTCATTGTTTGTCTTGCACATGCTATCCAGATATGTACTGAGAAGAAAACGATATTGTCAATTGAAGACATCATTGCTTTGATTGGTGATAAGTGCGATGGAGTTATAGGACAGGTAATAGATTAGAGAATCATACTGCAAATTGATGTAGTATTGGTTTATTTTATAAAAAGATATCATTTTGTGTAGATTTTCTTGGTTTTGGCTTGGTGGGTATGTGATGGAGTTCCTCTTTGCAGTTGACTGAAGACTGGGGAGAAGAGTTGTTCTCTGCTTTGAGCAAAGCTGGAGGGAAAGCTTTCAGTAACATGGCTGTTGGTTATAACAATGTGAATGTTGATGCTGCAAACAAGTATGGTGTTGCTGTTGGAAACACTCCTGTGAGTTATCTCTTTTTGATATTACTGTTACATTATATCTTAAGTGTGTTTTTTAACTTTTGTAAAGTGTGGAGTTAGCATTTATAGATTGAGTACCCTTTTGCTTTTAATAGAATATAAAAGATGCTGCAAGGATTACTACCATGTTCATGTGTGATGCTGAAGTGATTTTAAGCATAGTTTGGATGAACTTTTTCTAAGGACTTGTTGAACTTTTTATAAGTGATCTTAATTGAGCTTTTCTAATAACTAAAATAACTTGTGCACTTAAATTTATGGAATTTATCTCATGTAATTTTTTAAAAGATCATATGTACAATTTGATTTTCTCATTTTATTTTCTTTTCTTGGAAGTCTTGTTGAAAATTTTACCAAATATGATATTATTTATGTTGTCTATGATTTATGACTGGAAGTGATAACCTGAGGAGGTTGTGTTTTTTGTAACATTAGTTTCATTCATTTTATTTTGTAGGGTGTGCTAACTGAGACAACAGCAGAGTTGGCAGCTTCTCTGTCTTTGGCAGCTGCTAGAAGGATAGTTGAGGCAGATGAATTCATGAGGGCAGGACTATATGATGGATGGCTGCCTCATTTGTATGAAAATTATTTTTTTACACTACTTTTTTTGTTTCATGAAGTGAAGAGTAATGTTAAATACCGTAAAAATTATTACCATCTTTCTTTGTCAGTTTTCATAAACTGAATTGCAAGTAACTAATAAACTGCTCTTCTTGTTCTTATGACAGATTTGTAGGAAACTTGCTCAAGGGACAAACTGTTGGTGTAATTGGAGCTGGTCGTATTGGATCCGCTTATGCAAGAATGATGGTAAATTTTTTATATGTTGCAATCCCACATATCAGGTTCATTTGATTTAGTAGTATGCTAAGCTTGTTACTCATAAATATAACAACTGACATATTGGTTTCTTTACTTGAATCTTCTCTTTGTGTCAAAATTTTGAAAGACCACTCTGGCTGTAATGTATTAAGCTGTTTATAGGTGATTTGCAAGAAATTGCATTATATAGTTTGCTGATGTTTGTGACTCAGTTAGTTGCATGCTCAATAATGTTCTTGCTTTGGTGATGACAACAAAGTTGCTTTTCTCTGCATCAGGTTGAAGGGTTCAAGATGAACCTAATCTACTTTGATCTCTACCAGTCCACAAGGCTAGAAAAGTTTGTCACAGGCATGTTTTCTGTCAAGTCCTATCTGTAAACCAAATTACTGTGAAGTGTGAACTAAGAGTACCCTTTTACCTATTGCAGCTTATGGTGCATTCTTGAAAGCAAGTGGTGAAACCCCAGTGACATGGAAAAGGGCATCAAGCATGGATGAGGTCCTCCAGGAGGCGGATATAGTAAGAACTTGATTTAGGAAGTTTAATGCACTAGCTGTAACTTGTTACATTTGATTCTTCCAACTAATATGTTTCATCATGAGTGTTTCTATAGATTAGTCTTCACCCTGTGTTGGATAAAACCACTTATCATCTAGTCAACAAGGAAAGGCTTGCAAAAATGAAGAAGGTACTTATTTATGCAACATATTTTTTCTCTCAATTATTTACAGAAATAAAGTGATGCAAAGTGCATTTTTCTAATGAGGGTGTCCTTATTACAGGAAGCAATTCTCATAAATTGCAGTAGAGGGCCTGTTATTGATGAAGCTGCACTAGTGGAGCATTTGAAACAGAATCCAATGTTTCGAGTAGGACTTGATGTGTTTGAGGTAACTGACCCTTTTTTGATCTCTGAATAATTGGATTCCATATTGCAACAAAACCACCTTTTAAGTCTCTATGTGAAATTGAAACTTTTATTAGGAAGAGCCCTACATGAAACCCGGGCTTGCAGAGTTGAAAAATGCCATTGTGGTACCCCACATTGCATCTGCCTCCAAGGTAAGTAATTGTAAATCCTAAACTCATGTTATGGTAAAGATCACTTTCAATTACTTCATGTATATGTTTTCTTGCAGTGGACCCGTGAGGGAATGGCTACACTAGCAGCTCTAAACGTGCTGGTACATGTTTCTCCATGTTGGACTTATTTCTATGGTAAATGAAAATTGTGTCTTTGTAAAACTGATTATGCTCCTTAATCATAAAATGTGCAGGGTAAGATTAAAGGGTACCCAGTATGGTTTGATGCCAATAGGGTGGAACCATTCCTCAATGAGAATGCTCAACCACCAGCTGCATGCCCAAGCATTGTCAATGCAAAAGCTCTGGGTAATAAAATCATGTTCACTTTATTAGTTAAACTTTAAATTAGTTTTATGCAAAGTTATTGTTAGTTTTTAGAAAGATAAAAAATAATTTTTGTTCGTAAATATTTCAACAAAACTAATTGGACTTGCATGTTGTCCTTGTATTTGCAGGTTTGCCAACTTCAAAGCTATAAACACTCGTGGTTCAATCCTACAAGGGCCTTCAATTGCAAAAAATGACCAATTTTTGTGTGTTGAGTTGGGCTCTGTCGTTAGTCTTTTCTTTTTGTGTGTGTAGAGTGCTGATGACAGTGTGAATACAAAGACTGTCACCTTAATAACAGCATCATGGGTTTGTAGTATTTGAAACATTAATTAAACATAAAATGAACTTATACCTGAGGATTCAGCTCGTTTCCTTCAAAAGATAAGAGGAGAATGTTCTGGCATGTTTGAATATATTTTTATCTTAAAACCAACTTGCCTGGTTGTTTTCTTTCTCGGAGTTTCGACATAACTCTGAAAAGTGAAACATAACTGGCATTTACTCTATTTATGATTTTTGTTAGAATTTCAGTGGCTGATTGATCAAAGGGTTATCTTATAAATTATAAGAAATAGATTTTTTTTAAAAATATTTTACCAAATTGAAATAGTTAACGCTTAACTCTAGTCAAATTAAAGTTTTCTATCGTTGGTGTCAGCGTATCCGGTTAAAGGTTTCGGAAGAGTTTTATTCAAGTAATTTGTTTGTAAAGTTAATCGACCAAATTATTTCTGTCCACGATTCTTTAAGTCATTGCTATTATCAAAAAGGAAATCATCACAATAATGAAAATTTATTCGATCACTTAATTTGCCTCTGAAACTAACATGTAAAGTGGTACAATTTTCCTAAACGAAAAACGACTAGTTTATTGCATACATACTTGGGTAAGCGACTAACTTACAGATAATTAAATCTCAATAGCCTAATTTATAGCATAACTGGATAAGCTTATTACAAAAGGAATAATGACTTTAATTTAAAAACTCCATCAAAAGCAAAAAAGTTAAGCTGTTATTTTTTCCAGTAAACTCAACATACGTTTGACTCGTAGAAATTATTCAGTTTTAGATTGATGTGTCATCATGGTTCACTCAGGAGTTCCATTGAAATTGGTTTTGGTGGCTATAGTAATTTAGTTTAAAGAACTGAGTCTATATTTAGCTTTGACCATTAGCCTATAGGCTAAAGAAAGATAAATGAGTAGCATGAATTTAAAGAAAAAAAATCCAATTCCATCCAATAAATCCCACGTCGGAGGGTAGATAAATTCGTGTCATCATGCAGTAGATTCACATTTCGTTTAACTTCATTAGATTATAAACTATGTAATACATACAACATAATAAAATTTTATTATGTAATTTCCAATCCATCTCATTCATTTCTTTGTCAATCCAAACATCAAAACATAAATATCATGATCCCAACGGCAAGGATGGAGGAAGATACCGAACCACAAACACACCCTCAGCCTTAAATTCTCTTTAGAAACTGCATATTTAGGCAATGATCGGAAGGGTGTCACTGAGAAGAACCCAGGTCTCCAGCAAGCAAGTACTACTTGAAGTTCAAAATTACTCCAGATGTGCATTGCACAGTATTAGACTATAATATTACATTATCAAAAGGCACTCTAAAAAGTGCAATCCACTGTTGAAAGTTGTCAGTATCAGAACATTTTGAATTCACTACATAACCTTAGTCAGGCAATGCAGTTCCTCGCTCGAGATTATTTTTAATCTCCAGCGTGTATTTACCAAAGGCTCGCTCAATCTTCTTGTTGAAATGCTCATTACGGTCATTGATTGAGTCGATATCTTTCTCTTCATGAAACCGTCTTCTCCTGCTAAATGACTTGCGCTTCTCTTCCCTATCCTTTAGCTCCTGTACCATCCTGTCAACCTTATCCTGTGAGATTTTTGGTGCCTAAAATGAAAGTAAAGACCGTTAGTCACAAAAAGAATGAATGGTAATGGAATGCAAATATTGAAAAAAATATATCAATGGTTTGGTAGCACACCTTTCCATACTGGAGACTAGAAGCATCACGGTAGAACTCTGGATCAGCTTCTTTCATTCTATTATATTCTTCTACATCGACTTCAACATTCTTTGTCCGCTTTTTGTAAGCATTGTATAGCGACTTCTGATTGAAGACTGATAAAATAAAATATTAGCTGCAATCAGTACTCTACAACATGAAATTTCCCTGGGATAATTTTTCAATCAATTACACACACGATAAGAAGGCATCTATTTCTCGTAAGATAAAACTCTCCTTAGATCTCAGATAACAAGAATGTAAATATCCAAAGTTATATGTAGCAGCAGTGTATGTTTAAAAAAATATCTAGACAAATATTTTGCCGAGCTTTTCTGTCTAAAAAGTACTTTACGGACATTTTATCAATGGTATAACAACAACAATCGAGCCTTTCCTCACTAGGATTTTAGCAATAGCTCATTTCTAAAAAACTTGTAAATCTAAGCATACTCTTAAGTCAACAACTAAGAAATGAGCATTAAAACTCAGGTTCGAATATCTGAATTTTTTTGGAACTGCATTGAAACTTACACACTAAAAGAAGAGCAAAAAACCTGCATTTATACACATGCCAACCACAAAATAACATAATGATTACCATCCCATCCGAATGGAGCAGGATCCTTCTCCCATTTCTTGTATTTTACTTCAGCTGCCTCCTGTGTGTCAAGCATATATGCCTTTGTCATATCCAGTCCATTTGCATCAAGAAGTTTTCCAATCTTTTTCTTCCTATCCTCAAGCCACTTCTGTTTTGAAACACCCCTAGACTCGGTTGGAGCTTCCATCCTTTTTTTTTCAGCAGCTATTTCAATTTGATTACGTTTTTTTGCTTCTTGCTTCAAGGAAAACAAACCAACAATAAGGTTTTCTTGAAATAAATAAATAAATTGTTTTAAACAAGGGACTTTTCAACCGTTTACCATCTTGGATCTCAACTCCATCCACTTTTTCTGTCTCCCAGAAAGTTTTGTGCAGTCAGCCTCCACTTGCTCTGGTTCCTCAGCAGGCTGGTCGGAATCACTGTCAGTGTTTTCTTCAAAATTGGGTCTGTCATCATGTACTTCCTCATCCGCGTGTGACTCATCTGGGATGTCTTGCTTAGAGTCACTTCCACCACTACCTTGTCCAACTTCTGATAGACATCATATAAACTTTTTTTTAGTTAAACTTAGCACTAGTATCATATAAACAAAAAATACAACATTTCTTTTTAGTTACGAAAGAACAAAAATCAATATAATTAAACAAAAGTGCTGTAATCTTAGTTAAAAACTTACCTAGCACAGTGACCATTTACGGAATAACAACGGTCCACGAAGGAATTTAGATGTAAACATAATCAAATCAATAGACAACTATACAATTAGTAGAGAGAAAAACTAACCAGGTTGTCGTTGTTGTGACCTAATTTTGGCTTCAGCTATCACTCTAAAACAGTAATCACTACATTCATGAAAAGGATTACTAGCATTCCGGCAATCGGGATGCACTGCTCGTTCTCCGGTCATGTCGTAGAAAGAATTTATCCCCTGATCTGTTACGTTACCGCATAGCAAGCAAACACATTCGTGTCAAAACCCTAATGAAACTTCATATTTCAAAAATTGGAAGCAACAAGTAGCGCAAACAGAAATTGGAATTGAAAGAACGTAGATTACAGGTGAAATCGAAATGGAAGAATCTGCTGTTGCTTAATGTTGCGTTCGCACTTCGCAGTAAATAATTAAACCTAAGGGAAGAGAGATACGAACCTTAACGACAGAAGAAGAAGAAGAAGAAGAATTGGGAATGGGATTCGGATTTGAGGATTTTATCGGTTGCAGTTGAATCCCGCACCAAAGAGATTGGTATGTGATATTTTTTTGTTTTTCTTGCAAAAAAAATTTTTGGGATTAGGGTTTGTGTTATTCTCTAATGCAGTGCTCTAGGGGACAAATGGTATTGTGGATAGACTTTGCTCTTATTCCTGATTTTATTTTGATTATTTAGCTATTATTCTCTAAAAAACACCTTTCTCTTTTTAAGTTATTTTTTAACCAGTAAAAATATTCTACCGTCTAAAACTATTTCTTTTGTCTTTATTTATATTTTTCAAATTTAAATCCATTTTACTTTTATAATTTCATAACTATGCAATTTCATAAAAAATTTCCAAAACCAAATTATCTCACTGGTTCTTAATCTTTTAATTCACTGTCTCATTCCAACCTAAAACACAATTAGAACATGTAATATTATTACTTGAACATCCACTTAGTCACTCAAACAAGCGTTATATATTTAATTACTACAAAATTTACCTACTTTGATCAAGATAACTCAATTTGACCATACCAATTTTCATGTGCAAAACACAATAATTACATAAACAATAAATTCAATCCACACTTCTCAGTTGCCAGTTTTAATCATTTCAACAAATTATCATTACACATTATAAGTTCTTTCTATATTTCAAAATGATTCTCTTACTCAATAGTTATTTTTTTTTTCCAACAATAGAAAAAGAGAGTTGGAAGGATAACGAAATTCTTAAAGAACGTAATAAAACACCACCAAATCAATTAAAATACTTATCAAAATCTCAATTGACAAAACTAATATAATCTTGAAACATTCACAGAAAGATTTTAAATAAAAGAAAACTTATTTAAATCAAATATTGTAATGACTTACATTTGCTTACCTTCTAACTACAAGTTTTTTTTTAAAAAAATAAAAATTAGATATTGTTCGAGAGATTTAGAGAAGATGAGAAAGAAAAAACTAGAAATAACGTATAAGTCAAAGAAGAAAAATAAAATAAAAAAGGAAAAGATCAAATAAATCCACCAAACTAACTTATTATATAAAACAATATACTTGTAATTTCTTTAAAACATCAGATTTAATCACATCAAACAAGTAATATAATTTTAACAAAATTTAGAGAGATATAGCATAATTCTTTTTAATTTACTCCAATGTTTGCATTTACCATTCAATTTACATTCCTCCCTTGTAAAAAAGAAATACACAAACAAATATATATATATATATATGTAAGACCAACCTTAAAAGCTTCATGTAAGTTGTGTACACACGGCGAGGTAAAACTTTTTCAGCAAATAATAAAAAGAAATCAAACATGTGTGTTTCAATATTGAGAAAGAATGAAAATTAGCAAAGACATGTCTATTATGAGAGTAATAAATTTAAGGTTTAGGTTTTATAGACTTCTTTATTAGAACATGATGACATCACATAATGTTTAAAATCATGAATCATAAGAATATGAAAAATATTTCTTTTTTGTCTTAACAATATTAGTTAAAGTCATCTTTTATAAATAAAGTGATAAAATGAGATTTACATAAAGAAAATTAAAACTTTCAATAATGACTCTTCCAATGAATGCTTGCGGTCAATCATGCTTTGTTTACATATGGTCCAAAGTTATTTTCTGTTCTTTCACATTTTGTTTTCAACTGCCAACATACCTATTATGCTCTGCTATTCACTTCTAAATAAACACGCATAGCTTTCCAATTTTCAAAGACTTTTAAACATCAAGTCTAAAAGAAAAAGAAGAAAAGCAAAAGTCCTTTCCTCATTCTCAACAACAAGCATAAAAGTTTAGTGTGAAAGGTATCAGTAATAAGGAAATATTATAGTAGATTATCAAAGTCTATATGATGTAAAACTGTATAATGTAAAACACAAATAATATGAGACTATCTTATCACTGGTAAGGAAATAGTATAGTAAATGATCAAAGTCTATATTTTGGAAAATTGAGTGACTGAACTAGAAAAATAGAAGTTGAAGTCATTCGGAGGGATAGAAGAAGCTCAAATCGGAACGCTGTTGTCAAAAAAAGAAGATCTGATAAGTTTATTGTGATCTTAATATCGTAAAAAGAAAACAAAGTTTTAAAGTTTTTCATCTTGAAGGTGTGGTTGGGGAAAAAAAGAGGTCAGTGAAAAAGACAAGAATTTAGATGAAAAATAGGTGAGAAGACACGAGAAAACCATAATCATACTGCTACCTAAAAAGACAACCACTTGCAACCTCACGACTAACCATCGTTTATGAATTTCCTTTTATCACACAATAAACCATATTCCTTTCATCACACAATAAACCACAGCACACACCAAATACAATCCTAAACTTAAATTCATCTTAATCTCCACATTAAACTTTTCTTTTTCAATAAAATATTATTTTTTAATTCAGTTACCACCTCTAATTAAAAAATTATTATTATTGTCAACTCACGTTACGTGACTGGTACCACGTAAGATTATCAAAACCCATATTATATATAAACACTCAGCAAAAACAAAGTAAAGTGCTACCAAAAACAAAGTAATGTTTAGAGTGAAACAATATGGGACTATCATATCAGTTCTAAAGAAATAGTATAGCAGATGATAAAACAATGTCTTCAATTTGTCGGTTACGACTACATTTTCAAGAACCCCATATTGTTGGGATATTTAGATAAAAGTAAAATTGAAAATAAAAATAAATGGAAATACAGCTTAAAAATGTGCGTGTGTGGGTGCAATATGTAATCATATCAAACCTTGCCTAGCTTAAAAATGTACGTACTTGATGCGTTTATTCAGTTTCATATTCTACAATTTAAGCAATATCATAAGGAAATTGAAAGAACGGTTTCGTTACACTAGTTCATCTAGCAAGCATTTGCTATCTAAATTATCAACCTTGGATTTCAGTAACAAGATGTTCTTGTCCAAATGAGAAGACCTGAGCTCAAGCTCGCTCAAGCGCTTTCTGATCTCTTCAATTCTTGTTTTGATATCAGTTACCTCTTGTTCTTTCTCAGCTAAACTTTCCATGTTTGCTTCTAGCTCCTTGTTCAGTGTTTCCACTTCACGGTCAGAGTTAGCCTTTGCCATTTCTGCTATGTGGTGCTCATCGATCAGTTCAATGCTGTCACCAATTTCATCAACTATGCTGCGCAACCACCCCACACGAAGCTGAGCAGATTCTACATCCTTAATAATGGCCAAGAGTTCCTTGATTTTGGACTTTGTCAATTCAAATATTGGAGTAGATTGCAGCTCTTGGACCACAAAGCACACACATTCCACATAGTATGATCGCATCACAACTGATTCCAAGTGGCAGCTTGCTCCTATATCACCATATTTTTCAAAGATGGATCTCAGAATGGGAGCAAAGCTTTCTTTCACATGGTATTTTCCAACTGGGACACGTGCCTCAGAGACCACAGACTCAGTCTCCTCGCCATCACTGTCTTCATTGAGACCACCAGAGAAGCAAAATTTCATGGACCCACCATCTGATTTAGTAAGGCCTCCCATGTCATCAACAGAGGTGATTGGAACAACTTTTGGTGAAGCGTTTTTGTCCCCATTCTGCTTTGATTGGACCTTGTTGTTGGTAGCCTTTCAAAAGAAACAAGGACAAGAGACAAGTCAAGTATATGCTTTATTTGGTTTGCTTGTATTAGGCCATAATATAGAGAGAAATTTTGACTGAAGAAATGTGAGGTTTGACCAAAAAGGAGAAAAGAGAGGGCACTACCATGACGTCCAGGACATGGATTTCTCCAGAAACCGGTATTAGCTCGGAGCTTTTTGGCTCCCCTTTTGTCTGCTCAGAAAAACTTGATAATGGGGATGAAGCATCAGAGAGATAAATAGCACCAATTTTTGAGGGCGGAACACTGTCAAGAACTGGGAGTTCTGGCTTATAACCAACCTTCTTTTTGGTGTCAAAGTTTAATGACATGGCACCTGCAATTTAAGAGAATACTCAGAACATATTGATAATGGAAGATCTAAGGTATACCAATGATCTGTTTATCAACTCCAAGTAACATATTTTGACTAGTCAAACAAATTTAGCAGGCAAACATGGCTGGGCAGCTAGCGTTTTCTTAACCACCATTCAAAGTTGAATCATATATAAATATTATCATGGTGGCCTGAAGCGTGTGGTCCATTCATATTATATCATAAAATATATAATCGATGTCTATCTTATCGTTAGTATGAATGACATTAACTATATATTTCTGAACTAGACAAACCAATTACACATATAGTGCAGGTTTATACAATGAGCTGTGTAATGTTTAAATTGCAAAAAGCAATGGCACTCAGAACAGAAGTGAAATCAGTAATGACACTCAATCTTCAAAATTGCAACTCTTTTCATATGGGGTGTATGTAAATGACAATTCTTTTTGAAGATTAAGTCAGATAATGGAGAAATCCTGCTTTAAAATTCTCTGAGCGCAGAAATTCAACACAAGACACAATTTACAAGCTACTAAACAGATTAAAATGAGAAAATTTTCACCGAAATTTATATCACAAATCCTTAAATGGCAGATAAGAAATGGAGGGAAACCTGAATCAGCCCCAGACATTCTTTTCTGGCAGTAATCATCACAGACATGGTACGGATTAGATGCTTTAGGGCAACCTGAGGAGGGCCTGCGTTTTCCTTCATTCACCTTTTTGCCAAGTTCACCATCCGTAACACTTCTGCGATAATCTTTGGAAAAAAAAAAAAAGAAAGACAGATCTTACAAGTGTTCAGGCATTGGCAACTGGGCACTCCCAAATATATATTGCTTAAATTTGAAGTGTTTTTACAATTTAATTTTTCATGCAATAAGTATAATAAATTTTACATTGTCATTGAACTAGAAATCACCCGACTTTTTAAATACTTAGTACGAAAGTCAATAATTTTATCATACATGGTAATTTGTAACTGGTGACCATATAAACAACATATTTTTTTGCACGCTCACTATAAAGTTTAAAACAAAGTTGATGTATATAAACAAGTGAAAACAGCCTCAGCAAACAATCACAAATGCCCTTAAAGGGCACAGGAAAAACAGACATACAGAACAGGAACATATATCAGTAATCAGTTAGTAGCATACAAAGCAGTCAACTTTTCACGCATTCGTTGAATTATTAACAGTTAGATGAAGAAGGGACGATTCAAAATTTTGGATGCATGTTCTAAGTCTGATTTGTTGAAATAAAACATGAGTTGTTGAATGTGTGAATCAACGGGAAACTGAATGCAGGGAACAAGGTTTGAAAAATTGTTCAGTGATCGCAATTTTATCCGCAAAGTCAACTCACTGGGACTACATCACTACAGCAATTGCAGCCACATCTTCCTGCAATTTCCACAGTGTTAAAGGCCCCAATTCACAATTTCTTGGAGAACCACATCTCAGATCAGACGCCAACGAGTGGTTGAGAGTCCTTAGTTTCTATAGGCATAAGGATACTATGATTAAGAATGTGTGCTCTACCAAAAGATCAAGGATACTATGCCAAAATCAAAGATAAATCTCATTATTTCTTCTCCTTTTCTTCACCCTACATCGCCATAGATCGTCTATGGCAGGTGAAAAAACATGATGGGGACTACAATTTAAAACCTTGACACGAATAATTGATGCCAGCATCAAGAGGTTATCCCAATTAAACAGTTCACTCCATAGTACAAAAGAAGTGATTTTTAAAAAAGGATAAAAAGAATGCCATAACCCAAATTCCAAAACTTGTGCAAATTATATCTAATTGGTACTCATTCGAAAAAAGATTAGATTGATGACCAAAATACAGTGATAGCAGTTATGAGAAAAGTTAAGGAAACAGGAAAAAAAAACTGACCAGAACTCTTTTTATTTTTACTTGGCTTGCCAGGCTTAGTTTCCTTGATCCTTTTCAAGCAAGCCTCGGTGCATTCATGGTAGGGATTAGGAGCATAAACACAATTTTGCATAACTCTTCCGTTCTGAGCCATCTCTTTCCGAGTGTCCCCTGCCTCACCTTTCGTATCAACCGATCCTACTGTGACTGTTCCATCCAGTCAAATCAAAACTCAATTAACCACAACAAATGCAAAAATATGTCGCATTAAAATCCTAATAAATAGGGAAAACCAAATTCTCAGGCAAACCTCAGCAAAACACAAACAATATATCTAAAAGATCTATCTCATCACAGGCTAAAAAACAAAAAAAAAAAAACAGAGCTACACCCATATATGTTTTCAAAGGTTGTCTTTTTAATGCATGCATGCCCCTTTTTAACACAAACAGAAATCAGATAGCTTTTGCAGGTGACGAAGTTGATCTACGGAAATTCAAGAGTGCGAGAGAAGGAAGGGGACTAAAGCACGTACAGCAGAAGGAGACTCCCATGAAAAAAAAACAGAGAAGGAACAGAGAATAAGGAGGAAAAACGAAGAATAGATAAGGGATTGAAACGGAAGACAGAGACAGAGACAGCGTTGTTGGAAAGTTGAAGGAGTAGGTGCAACCTTACCCAAATTCCAAATGAAGATGTGTCTAAAGATCACTTTCTTCTGTGTTATTTCATTGAGGAAGCGTTGGTTTTTTGACTATGAAGGGTGGTATTAGAATCCCAGAACTTTTTGAAAGTCTTTGACCATTGAAGCATAGAAATAATAAAAAAACAGGGGAGAATAAATGTGGACGGAAGCATGCAAATGCGAAACCACTTTCGATTTGAATGGTGACATGACAGAGCAGAAAACAAGCCTTTGAAAAATTTGTCAAACATCTAGAAACTCACGTGTTTTGCCGCTTCGTACGTGTGAAAACGTTTACTTCTCCTTGAGTTGTCTCAGACCAACTGAATAAATTAATTATTACAAGTCATTTTTTTATAATTGCTTTTATTTAGACCATAACCACAGTATTTTTCTCTTCTTTTTCAAATGAATGTTTTAAATTGTAATTATTATTATTTCAACTTTTATAAATCTAGTTAAATAAAAATGGCAATCAAAGACAATTTTTTCTGTTACGTAGTAATTACTTCTATTGTTGTTCTCGAGAAAATATGTGGGCCCCACCCTAGAGAAGACAACTTCCTCAAGTCAGGTTTTTCTGCCATCATCAGGGATCACGGAACTTGAATATTTAACCTTACTATATTTTTAGAATTCGAATTTGAGACTATTAATAATTAGTTTTCTATATTATGTAATACTTTTTAATTAATGACAGATACATTCTTTGACATCCACACAATTATCTTTTATAAATATATTAAAATATATTAGTCATTTAGTTTTTTTTCCACAATTTTAAAATTAAAGCTATTCTCATTTAGTGATATTAAAATTAAATCAATAAATATTTGACTGTTTTAAATAATACTAATTTAGCATGTGATGTTTTTTTTTTCTTTGAGAAAGTTGTGACTTAATTGATAATCACATAAAATAATGAGACATTATTACAGAAGTAATCTAACACTGTTTCCTTTATTAAATTTTAAAATACTTTATTAAAATAGAATTTATGGCTTTGAATAAAAATCTTTATAAAAATATTAAAATATTGAAGAAATTTAATCATCTCTGACCTCACCTTCACCAGCTTTTGTTGTTGGGTGTGATGCTGCCAACAACCCCGAAACTCACTCACATGCCTCCTTCCACCTCCTAACTTACAAAGGTATTTGATTAATTGCTTCACATAATATTTCATTGTACTAGTTTGAAATATATTTACATAATTAATGATATGTTATTAGGCTAATTAGTGGAGTGTCTTTCATATGAATATAATTTAAATAAGTTATTATCTGAGAGCAATTTAAAGAATAAAAAAAATGTATTAATCTTGAATTACAATTTTTTTTTCTTTTGGCAAATTAAAAGGTGCAAATACCACTAACATTGAAATCACTCAAGCATTGTTTTGGTTTTGAGAAAATAATAAATAAAGTAAATGGAAATAGAATAATTTGAGATAAGAAAATAGATAAACAAAAAAAATAATGTTGAATTATTTAGTAGAATAAAAATATACAAAAAAAAAATTCAAAACTTATGTAATTTAATTGATTTAATAAAAAAATAGACTCATAAGTAAAAGCATGTAAAAAAATATTATAATATTTTATCCTTCTACCAATCACACAAAATCATTTTTTTTTAACATGTTCTCTTCAATACTTAACCAAACACACCTAACATCAAACCATTGTTTCACAAATTATCTTCTGTCATACATGAAACTAGTTTATTCAACGACAACAATTAAAAACAAAAATCTCTTATTTGATTTGAATCTATAATTTATATGTTTATGTAATTTATCAATAATGAAGTAAAATTGCACATGCTGAATTATAGTTAAAATAAAAGAATTATATACTTTAAAAAAGTAAGAAAATATATGCTGCTAAAGAGTAGGAAAAAGTACTCTGAATTAGGTTGTTGACAACATGAAGTTATTCCTTTCACTCCCATTATGACGGACCGAATTTATGACTTTTTTTAACCTAAATTTTGAACTTTGCTACTTTTCGTTGTCCTTCTTTTTAATTAAGAAATGAGTTCAGGAAAATCGCTTCCAATCCCCTCCGGTTGTGGCGGTATATCCTCCAAATATTGTAATTTACGGATATTATCTTTATTATTGTAATTTATTATTTTTAGAAATATAAGTATAAGATGAAAATTTTAGATTAAGTAAAAATAATAAAGTTTGAATGATATATAACTAAAAAATATCAATAAACACTTAGTCTTAAGACTTTTTGTAAAAATACTGTTATGATTTCTTATAGACATAATCCTGTTTTATTAATGTTAAATTTTTCTCAGTTCTAAAAATAGTAATAGTAGATGACAATAGACAAAGACGAACATGTGTTGTAGTAAAAACAATTCACATAGTAATAAAGCTAAGGAAAATATATTGAGATAAATGAAAAAATATAAATATAAATTAAAAATTTTAAACTAAATAAAGATGAGAAAGTTGAATGTTATATAAAAAAAATTAATAGATTTTGATTTAGTAGTATAATTATCAAGTCTCTTCCACCCCTAATTTTTTTTTTCATATTTGAGAACTCTATCTTTATATTTAGAATTTTCATAAGCTGTTTTTTATATATATATCTTCTCTTTAATGTTAATCATATTTAAAACATGGTATACTATTAAATTTAAGCATATCTCTCATTAAAAACTCAATAATTAATTTACTATGCTTATTAGCACTACACTTTCATTCTTCCTAAAAAAAATTTAAACATACTTTTAGGAGTTTTCGCAGTCCTTAATTTTTTTTGTCACTGAGAAGGCTGCGTGAAATTATGGGTGTGTAAAATATGTAGGTGCTAAAATTGAAATCTAAAGAATTCACTAGCAAAACAGAATTAAGTAATCCTTATGCTTAAATGTATTTGGTTAGTCTTAAACTTAAATTGTCACTCCCAATTTAAACTTAAATTTGTTTAATTGCACAAAAAAGAACACAAATTTTTTAAACTAAGTAGTTGAAGGTTCTAACAGCCTATACAGACAAATTTTGTTAGGAAGAGACCTTACATTTTTTAGATTCTTCAGTTTCCTTAAAAAATAGTTTGGACAAACTACGAAGATTGTATTATAAACATAGTGTGAATAAGAACAACTATTTATTATGAAGAAAAAACGGGAATGATTAACAAGTTATGATGAATTCGAAACGCAACTCCAATCAGAATTATCTATGACCATTGAATGTAGAAAAAAGTAGCAAAATTCTATAATAACCACTCATTTGAGTCTTGCCGTTGATGCTAGAAAAACCATCAACTCCTCCACTAAACATAGGTTCTGTATGGTTAAACCATCACTTTCATATCTCTATTTTGTGTCCTGTGATATAAAAAGTCATTCACCATTTATATGCCACCCACCCATTACACTGGATAACTTCATTCTACTTCTAATAATTGTGATCAGTTGATTTTAAAGAATTTTGCAACAAAAACATTTAATTTGCATGAGCAAGTAGTTTCCCATCTTCATTAGCATGGTCAAAACTATCATATTTTAGAACATTGTTTTAAATATTACATGAAGTTAATGGCTTATTCATGTATTTTCCTTTCATTTCCTTTTTTTATTGGTTTTCATTCTCTTGACCTTCTGACCTTGATCAAACTATGATGCTATATATGGACATGTCTCACCCCATTTTTATATATTCCTAACTCAAACAACTCAATTATTATAAATTTATTTATTGCAACAATTTTTAGTTGGGCAGTGACATTTTCTCTCTTGACAAGGTGTTCCCTCCTTGCTCATTGGCCTGCATAATATATAGAGCAGCCCCTCATTCCAAATGTATGCACAAGAATCATCTTTTCTTATGAGTTAATTATTGTTCTTTACAAGTTAATTATTACTTTGTTTTTTGCAAGTTTTCTCTTTAAGTTATTTATTAGGGATAATATCTATGTTATATGTGGTCACTAGAATCAAACAACCAACCACCTGTTTTTACATGCAACAAAGTCTCATACATAAACAAATGAACAGGAGGAAGTTCTCAATCACATAACCTAGCTATCAATAATATGCAATAGGGTACCATACCTACTTTGAAAGAATATGAACATGATGAGAGGTATATGGTAGAAGAGAAAATAACATTATTTCTAGGAATAATAAGGTAAATGTATTGGAAGTTTTTGAACTGATGCAAATTACAATATAAAATTGGATTATTAGCTAGTTCTGATTATTTTTGTTGTAATTCCTGCATATTATCTTTTTAAAATTAGTGCACTTTTAAAAGATAGGGAATGAATACAAGAGTATATTCGTGGAATCCAAATATAAAAACACATGTTATGTATGAGTTGTCAATTAATCTGATAGGCTTTTATATTTGGTGCATAGAGAAAGATTCAATTTTAGATGCCCATGCTAGTATAAGTTCAATATAATTCAAGCTACATAGGAATTAGTGTTTTTCACTGTTATACGAGCTAGCAAATAAAGGGTGGTATTTAAAAGTACACCTTATTTTATTTGTTTGCTTGTTTGCTAGGGTGTTGAAAACATTATTTTTTTATCAATATCATTTTATAGCTCGTCAATGTTTAATAGGATAAGATTCATGATTTTATTATGTTTTTCTACAGTTTACAAATCGTTTGATGCATAATAAATGTTTATCAAATGCTTTCAATTTTCTAATAATATTTGAATATGTTGAATTAAACTTAAACACGATTGGTTAGAGTTTTAGGATTTTATTATCAAAAATAGATTTTAAGCCTAATTTAAACTTATAAAACTTTACAAAACTAGTTTAAAATTTGATGCACAATAAATATTTTATTAAATGCTTTCAATTTTTAAATAATATTTGAATATGGTGAATTAAACTTAAACTTGGTTAGAGTTTTCGGACTTTATTATCAAGAAATAGATTTTAAGTCTAATTCAAACTTATAAAACTTTACAAAACTAGTTTAAAAGGTCTCATCTTTAGTCAATATCCTTTCTAGGATAGGCTCACCCCCCGTCACGTTGAGTCTCCTCAACTCGAGCGTGAAACTTATATGTAAAGGTCGCGGATGGCCCAATAGGCCCAACAATCTTGCTAGGATAAGCTCTGATATCATATCAAGAGGTGGACTTTAAGCCTAATTTAACTTTACAAAATCGCCTTTAAAGGTGAGGTTTGCACCCATTTATAAACTATTGAAAGATCTTATCTCTAGTTGATGTGAGATCTCTAATAAGCTTCAACTGCTTCCAAGTTCCTGTTATAGTTTTTCCTGCTCCTAGTTACGTTCTCGATCCTTGCAAGTACTCTGACGCTCAAATCAATTAACCGTATGAGTTTTAAAGAGTTAGAGAATGAGTAAGATTAAAATAATAGTACCTTGTGTCTTGAGATCATCTTTCTATTTATAAATTTTTAAATAAACTTTAAATGTTTGGGTTAGATATCTAATTTATGAAGGACTTCTAGATGTACTTCTTTCCGGTCAACGACACATCATGATAAAAATCTCATATATAAAAATCTCAGATCAACTTGTGAAAAAACACAACGTTTAATAAAAAAAAGTATTTTTAAATATAAATGTAATTTAAATGAGTGAGTGGATCGGTCTTATTATACATTTATTACACAAGAAAAATAAAAAAAAAATCAACCTAAGATCATATGATACGTAATGAATTTGGACTGCGAAAATCTAGAAATAATGAATTAAAGGGTGTGATGTATGTCACGGTGAGTTTGTTGTTTTGGCAAGCAACGACTTTGTCCTTCACTGATGGTAACACTAGAGGCCTTTCCAACCTTATAGTCCTCCGCGTCCTTAGAACCACGATTTATTTGTGGCCTTGCTCTAAGGAACTCCTTTGCCAAACAAAGTGGTCAAAAGAAAAAACATGTACACATCAGAGGTTGTTGAATTGGGACCATTGACATTGCATACGTGTAATCACTAAAGTCTGCACCCAAATTTTTATCATATATTTTGTAATCTTATGTCACTTTCCTTCTATTGAAACTTTTCTCCTTCTACAAATTACTATCACATTTTTTCATCATGTACAACGAAATTTCCTCCTAACGTAACGCAAAGTAATTTCTTAAATCAACATAAGTCAAACTAACACTTCCTTTAAAAAATAACTAAAGGAATATACAAAGGGGAATGAATATTCCACATGTGGAATTGGGAAATGAAAATACATTGGACATTATTGCTGTCATAATTGTAATGTCAAAATTTAATAATTAAATAAATATTAACGTGTTAGTAATTATTGATATTACTTTTAAGTATATATTAAATTAGTTTTTTACTATATTTTATTTGTGGTATTTATTTTATAAAAAAGTTGGGATTTAATAGAAGTGGTAGTCTATTTATAAAATCAATCACGCTATAATCATATTATATGTGTGATTTTCCACCACTAGGTTAAATGGCATGAAATTTACTTTATAATTATATTGTGTAGAGTTAATGTAGTGAATATGGATGTAATGAAATTAATGTATATTTTATATTTGAAATGTATAAATGTATGTTATTAAGTGTTCTAAAATGTTAGGTGTCGAATGATTGAGTAAGTTTTTGTATATCATTTGAGAAAAATATTGATAAAGAATACCGTGGAAAAACAAATAATTAATTCCTTATAAAGATGGTGACGCATGAATTCTAAAATAGTACACACCATATACTTAAAGATAAAAGTGCTCAAGTAATGGTTGTTTCCTCAAACGGTGTTTGCCTGTTATTTTTTAATGTCGTTTTTAAAACAAAAATTATAATTCTTTCTTAAAATTTGTAATATAACACAATTTAAGTTTATTTACAAATAACATATATTGACCGTATTTAATTTTTAATATGAGTATAAAGTAAATTTGTACGCGGTTATATTTAATATGTAAAATATTAATTTCTAGTGAAACATGTACCTACTTACCTTTAAGTGAGAGTCACTCCTCCACCACATTGATACATATTTATACTGGACTACTCACACTTATACGGGGGACTTTACGGAAAACGCTTGCTTGAAATCACTATCAAGAAGACTTTTGATACAGGGTCAAACTGTACTTGCTCAATTGACTCGCTCAAGCCGTAAACCAACGGCTCTGATATCACTTGTCGAGAGAATCTGAGGGGGAAACACCGGGAGATCTCAAACAATGAGACATGAGTCAACATATAAGGGAATGACACCATCTTCAATCCAAAACTTTAAGACGTTAGGTTTGTGGATCTTGTTTATTATATGTTGTTCAACTTTCTCATTCATACCCAATGTGGGACTTAGACTCACACTTGAATACCTAACATATATTATAGAGGATTTTTTTTTTAATTTTGGTGTGTAATTTGCGATATATTTATTAAAAATGTGATAAAACTGATGTTTATATGATATGTACGTATTCAATTATAATATTCTATTATATGTATTCTATTATAATATGATATTTAAAAATTAAATTAGTCCATCTTTAGATATATGTTTGTAAACTACTATAATTTTATATGGTTCAATAGTAAAAAGGAATAACAATAAAATTACTTAAAAATTTGATATTTTATTTATAGGCGATATTCTACCATTTTATTAAGACTTTATATTTGAATGTTGTGAAGCATATTATATTTATATATACTACTAGTTGGTAGATTAAATATTATATTTCATTACTGTCTAATTATATGCTATTAGTAATCTCTTATGATAAAAGGTTACAAAAGGAATATTAACATAAAAAACTTTTTTATGTACAATAAGCAACTTAATAATAATAATATAAAATGTTTGGAAATAGAATTAATCTATAGAAAAAATGTTTATAATAACACTAACAATATAGTATTGTAAATGATAAAAATAATGTTGGTAATGAAAATGATTAGAAAGAGGATAACAATCTAGAGTTTGTTCAGGTATTTTTCTCTATAAGTTTTTCTTTAAAAAAATAATTTATTTTCAAGTTAAAATTAACTTGTACATAAATTAATTTGTATAGATTTTTAGTATAGGTAATTAACATTTTTATTTTAAATTTATACATAAACGAATTTATAAATAAATTATGTGACTTTTTTTTCTTCTAAAAATAAATGCAAAAAAACAAACGTCTGTATAATAGGCACCATGACCATGACATGCATTGATGGTACCTACATGTATGAATAGTAAATAATGTTGGTTAGTACGGTGACAAGAGCGTAGAGTTGATTATCATAAATATACATGATAAGTATTTGTGTAAATATATTAACATTGATAATAAACAAGATACTAGTAATCGAACAAAGAGATAGTGACAAATAACAATGAGAGGCAATAATAAAAGGAATGGTAGTCAATTTAAGAATGATGATAGCGAAAGTTAAGAAAATGGGCGATGAATACAACCATAATTAAAATATAAAAAATCAATTACAGAATGTGGGTGTGAACTAGAAATTGTGATTAAAAAAAAATTTGGAAAATTAAAATCTAATAATATTATAAAGTGTAGAACTACATCATATTATATATTGGAATTTTTAATTTTTAAAAAATACCACAATTCATATGATATGGTAAAATTCCATACATGGGAAGGAGCAGTTTTTAGACTTCTTAATTTATATTTTAAAATTTAAGTTATGAGATAGTTTTCATTAAATTTTACTTTATTTTATAATTCAATTTAATGAAATTCTTTTATTTTTTTTCTTCTTCTTATAATAATAATAATAATAATAATAATAATAATAATAATAATAATAATAATAATAATAATAATAATAATAATAATAATAATAATAATAATAATAATAATCATATATTATTTACAGTAGTGGCCTTGAGCAAGGTTAAGGTAGAGATCACCTAGGGTTTCAATTTTTGGAGGGAATAAAAAAAGTTTGTTTATAATCATGTTAAAATTAAAAATTGTACAATTATTATTAATATTTTATTTTTTTATTAGAAAAATAAAACAATGATGATAAGATAATAACCCATCAACAAAGATTAATCAGTGATACTTGATGCCTTCACTACTTCATTATTTTAAAAATGATGAGGTATTAAATGCTTAATGTTAAAAAAATATAATTATAAATATAAGTGGTTCATAGACTTTCTAGTGAGATAAAAAAGTCTTCACAGACTTAATAAAATAATATTAGTGAGGTAAAAAAATCTTCCAATAATTGATTTATTTCTTAATAACTTTTTCTTATTTAAAATTGTGACTTCTTTCAATTTTGTTGGGATCTCAAAATTAAATTTTGAAGCTGTTAAGCCTCATTCCATCATGCAATGTGATTTAAATAATTTTTTTATCATGATTTGAAATTACATTGTAAACATTATAAACTTATCTAAAATATTATCATTCTTATTATCTTAATAATGCACCTTGTTTCGAAAATTAGAAGTCATTAAATAAATTTTAACAATTGAATCAAATTAAGTTTTATAATTAATTTTTTAAAGATGTTTAGTTGTTTCTCTCATCCATACATAACTTATAAAATAATATTAACTATTCTTATCATATGCTGAATTAATGTTTTTTTTTAAATTAAAATTGTTAAAATCTTATTGAAGATATATTATTGAACAACATATATAAAACAGTGTTACTTTTGTTTTATTAAATTTTTTAAAATCTTGATTATGGCATAGTTTGATAATTTTCAATAAAAATTAATATTTAAATTATTAAAAGGAATCATTTTATTAGTTTACAGAGGTACCAAAAATCTTAACAGCCCTGATTATGTATTTATTGTTAAAGTACACTACAACAGTCATATAAAATAGTTATATTAAAAAGCAGGGTTTTTTATTAGTATATTAATTTAAAGTTAATTCTCTTGATTTATGATGTGGTAATTTCTTTACAGAGTCTACTTTGCAAATATGTTCTTTTGTTGGTATATTCCATTTAAAAATCTGCAAATATGTAAGAATTACTTCCTGCTTTTTTCTTTTTTTTTTTTTTTTTCATTTGTTGTACACTTTTTAACATTTAATTAAATTGAGTGATGGTACATGGAACAATAACTAACAAAATATTTTGAAGACATCTGATAATATGACCTATAATATATTATATATTATTATTTAATATGTAATACAAATCAGATTTTTTTAAAGAGTATTGAATGAGTCTTGGTGTTTAAAGAGTATATATTCCAATTAAATTACGGGTTATTATATTCATGCTTCTTGATTTTCTTCTTTTCATTTTGCTTATTTTTCTATTTTCAGTTTTCATCACTGTCAAGATTACCCAATTCTCTTTTATTTATTTATTCTATGTCTCTCTCTTCCTTCTACCTTGTACGACATTTTTCTTAAAGGGTATATTGATACGTAAGAAAATAATATTTTGAGACTTCAGAAAACTGTTTAACAACCTATTTTTTAAGAGTAATGTAATAATTAAAAAATAAACTTTTATGATTATAAAAAAATAAATGAATAAAAAATATAGTAAATATATATGTAAGTCAGTTACATGAATTTATTGCAGAGTCATGGTATCATTATTCTAATCAGAAACAAAGTATAGACTTCAAAACCAGTTGAAGAGAGAAGTTTGTTCAAACCTTTCTATATATAAAATCAAGTATTAATGTCTGAAATAAACTTACAAATCTGCATTATGGATAATGAAGTGCATAAAATATAAATGCAGTTTCATTGTGTGGTTAAGATTGAGTATAGAGTAGTGGAGTAGTTGAGGGTTTGAGAGAATATAGTATCCCAAAGGAATGAAAAAGTTTAGCAAAGGTAGTTAGGGTTTTGTACGCCATCTTGGATCATGCAATATGCTCCTGCCAGCATCACCAACTCATCTATATCTTTCTATTTTCTTTCCTCATTTCTCGTTTCTCTTCCTAAACCGAACACAAGGCAAAAGAACTATTTCATTGTAAATCTCTCTCTCCATATATCATTCACCCTCTGCAGTTCACCTACCATACTAACAGCCACGATTCAATATATATACACATAAAGATATATATTGTTATGAAATAAAGAAGGAAAAGGACCAGGTGTGTGCTTTCAGTTTCCCTTGTTTCCTAGGCATTCATGCAAGGAACTTTGCTTCTGTTCTTGGTTTGCTGAGATGGATATGATTCAAATTCATGTGCAGTTAACTGTTGCTGTCAACTAAGTTTGTATAGATAATCATTTTTTGTTTCTTCTTCAATTTTGCTCTTGCTTTTTTAGTCAAAGGATCAAGTAACCATAGCCACTTTGCTTTTGAGAACTAAAACTGGAAGTTTTAGTATCATCATGTAGGTTTATATGTCTCATTCGTTCTCTATTTATATGGGGTATATGCGTGGATGCATGTGGGTGTTTCAACTGTGACATACGTGTATATATATACATGAAAGCTTGAAGGGAACAAACCTTAACCATGATGTAATATTGTAAAACTAAGATTAACTCTTCTCAAATCCTATGATGTTGTCACCAGATATGCATTGTACATATATTATCATATGATTAACACATTTATTTTTTGTGTGCAAAAAATATAGTACATAAGACACATGTCAATTCGATGTCTGACAAACTCTCTTGATTGGTTTGTGTCGGCTAGCCAAAGGTTCTGCACTTATTGCAGGTGACATGAACATCATCATGCAAAACTTGGTGGAAAGACTAAGATCCCTAGTGGGCTTGAACGGATGGGACTATTGTATCTACTGGAAACTGAGTGAAGACGAAAGGTTATACATAATTATCTCATTATTCTTCATTTACAATGCTTGCTTTTTTCTTGTTCTTTGATCAGCAATAATTATAATGCTTGCTATAGGTTTCTGGAGTTGTTGGGTTGCTGTTGTGGAGGCAGTGAAAGCAACCAAAATGGTGGGGAAGAACATCTTTTCCCTGTCTCTTCCGTGGTTTCATGCAGGGATACCACTTATCCACACCCCAGAACAAAGTCCTGTGATCTTCTTTCCCAACTTTCCACTTCCATACCCATAGATAATTCTGGGTGTGTATATATTTTCTTGTTATCAAATTACAATACTCCCCATTCCCTATCTTCAAATATTTATTCTTACCGAGTATACCACAATCAACAGGATTCATACACAGAGCCTATTAACAAACCAACCCAGTTGGGTGAACTATTCCAATAGCTTGGATCCTAGCATTTTGGATGTAAGTCAATTTTTTATGTTAATTTTTTTTTTTGCTTTTTCCATTTAATTCCATAGATATATTGAGTTTATAAATATATATTATCAAGTAGTAAGTATTTTGCAGGAAACAATGGGGACCCAGGTTTTGATTTCAGCACCAGGTGGACTAGTTGAGCTGTTTGTAACCAAACAAGTACTGTCATATATATAACTTATGAGTTCTTTTAGGCAGCATTTGTAGAATGTGTAAATAGATTAAACTTTTTTTTCTCTCTCTCTTTGTATATATATATATTATATGCAACAGGTGCCTGAAGATCATCAAGTAATAGATTTTGTCACAAGCCAGTGCATTGAAGCGTTGAACCACTCAATGAGCTTCAACATTGACGTGAATTCAACGAGAAGCATGCAACCAAACCAACTTTTAGGCGATGAAAACGAAGGAAACAATGGCAGGAACACTTATTTCCACCCTTCAGAACATGTCATGACTATGGACCAGCGCATTGGCCCGTGCAGTTCTCCACTGAACTTCATGCAGCAGTTCAACTACAACCTGCAGAACAGAATGAAAGGCGATGCCTTCTCTGAAGAATACGAAGGTTCCTTCCTTCATGACAAGCAAACCAACCCAGAAGAGGAGCATGACACGTATCAGAAAAGCCTCATCACAACAGATTCGCAATACGTGGAGTCTCTGGACGCAAAGGAGAAGCAAGAGGAGGACAAGGAGCTGCTGAAACACGTTGCTGCACGATCAGATTCGATGTCAGATTGCAGTGAGCAGAACGAGGAAGAGGAAGATGGAAAGTATAGGAGGAGGAACGGGAAAGGGAACCAGTCCAAGAACCTTATGGCTGAGAGGAAGAGAAGGAAGAAGCTGAATGACAGGTTATACAAGCTTCGTTCTTTGGTTCCACGGATCTCTAAGTTGGATAGGGCCTCTATTCTTGGAGATGCTATTGAATATGTAAAGGATTTGCAGAAGCAAGTGAAGGAGCTCCAAGACGAGCTTGAGGAGAATGCAGACACCGAAAGCAACTGCATCAATGGGAATAATGATAATAATAACAATAACAATAATCAATATGTAGGTGTAGGTGAACTGTGTCCAAACCCTAAACATGCTAAGACCCAATCTGGGTTGCATGTGGGGACATCAGGGAATGGCTATGTGTCCAAACAAAAGCATGAAGATGCAGCAGTCATTGACAAGCAAACTCAGCAGATGGAGGTATCTAAAGTATATAACCTATCTCAATTGCATGTATGAAATCCTTACTTATGACTAATTTACAAGCGAAGATTATTCTATGTTGTGATTAAGATGTGATAGTTCTAAAGCATATGACTTTTTTTTACCCTTTTGTTTTGATTCAGATATAGTGTTGTGTTTTGAATTTATTGTAACATTTTGGCTACATTGCAGCCGCAAGTGGAAGTGGCTCTGATAGATGGTAATGAGTATTTTGTGAAGGTATTCTGTGAGCACAGGGCTGGTGGGTTTGTGAAATTGTTGGAGTCGTTGAACACTATTGGCATGGATGTAGTGCATGCCACGGTAACAAGCCACAAGGGTCTGGTGTCAAATGTTTTTGAAGTGGAGGTAACTATTATATGGTTTCTTGTATTATGTTCTCTCATATTATATAAGCATATTGAGCAGAAAAATGAGATGATTAGTGTGTTTTTGAATGTTGAGCAGAAAAAGGACAGTGAAAGTGTTGAAGCTGAAGATGTAAGAGAGTCACTGTTGGAGCTTACGAGGAACCGTTATAGAGGATGGAGTCATGAGGTGACAGCAAATTCAGAGAATGGTGTGGGAAGGGATCAACACCAGATAGCTGCTTATCCCCACCATTTTCATACTTAACTTTGTTTTTTTTTTATATTAAGTCTTTTCTTATAAACTTTGTCATTAAAATTTTTAATAAATCTTCTATGAATAATACTGATGCAAACTTGTATTAATTTTAATTCTGAAGAAAACTAATCACTATTAGAAGATAAACATGAAAGGATGAAGCTAAGACCTTTACATGGTAAATTGTGTTTTTATTAGAAACAAAATTTAAACTAAGTTACATGTATAACTTTTATTTATTTATTTATTCATGATTTGTGGGTAAAGTTGATACAAAATAAATACTTGAAATAGATGATGATGATGATGCATATACTAACAGTATTCTGTTATCCACTATTAGTATATTTTATTTGAATGTTAAACAATAATTAAGTGATAAAGTAAAAATAAAACTATTAGTAAGAAAGTATTAACTATTGTAAAATGATTTTGAATTTGATTTTATATTTTTATATTTTTTATTTAGATATATGAAATTAAAATTACTTTTATTAAAACTTATTTTACACTAATATTTTATTATATAATTTTTAATTATATTTTAAAATAATTTCTTTATATGAGTTTATATTTCAAAAATATTTTATTTAAAATTAAAAAATAAAAATAAAAAACATTTATAAATATCCATAAATACTTTAGACGTGTTTAAGTTAATGCAGCAAATAATATTACCTAATAAGTTTTAAAACATTATTTTATAGAAATCAAAATATAAATATTATGTTAGGTACTCTTGGCAGCTCATATATATAAATCAAAGCATTGAAATGATTATCTATATTCTTACATGATTTTCTTAATGTTATATATCACGTAACCACATTTTGAAGAATATGTTAGTTACTGAATTACATTACATGTAAAAAAGATTACGTCAAATCTAAATATTTTGAAATATTGACATGTAAAATGATCCCATCTTAATCTTGTACGAGAGAAAAATAATGTATATATATAATCCCTTTATTTTTTTCAAATATTATTTTATTCTATTCTTAATTTACTGTGAGAGATTTACACATGAATGTGTTGTTATATTTATTTTTCAATATATTCAACTTATACTAGCTGATAAAAAAAATCAACTTATACTTAGTAATATTGAAAATATACATCAATTATACATTAAAAAAATCACACACAAAGATATTAGAAGGAGAGAGTAAAACATATAGGAATAGTTTCATATACAATATAAAATTTCTTCCTCTAAAGTTTTGTATATATTGTGAGATTTCTTGTAAATATAGCAACTTTGGTAGACCACATTTAATGTTGGACAAAAAAGTGGGGATATATGTATTGTTAAGTCACTCACAATGTCCCTTGACATCATAATTTGTTTGCTTCATCTTCACACCAAACACATGGATAACCAAGGTAACTAGCTACCATTATTCTAATTTTAATTTTTATATCTGCAATTCTAAAGGTAATTTTTTGTGCTTCATTTGTGAATTTTAAAAGTATACATACGAAATGGATATATAGAAATAAATAATCAAATCATACCTAAGACAAATTCACCAAAAATAACAGTTGAAGAGAAATAATCCTAAAGGAATAAAAGTCTGAATCACTCTCCATCTTTCTGATACAAAATAAGTGCTACAAGAATTATCCAAAGGAGCTGGTTCCATTGATGGAGGGTGAAATGCACCATTGTTGCCATCTTTCACTTCAATTCCAAACCTCATGCCACCAAGACAGTGCCCTGCAAAGTTGCAAATGAACCAATATTTCTTCACCTCATTCAGAGCCACTTCATCTTCTCCACTCTCATACTTAGCCAAAACTCCACTACCAGCATCACATGATCTGAAAGTCTCTTCTGTCACTTCATACACATTATGTTGCCCTTTAATGTACTTGAAAACTGAACCAAAACATCACCAGGAAAAAACCCTATTCAAAGATCATAACATTATAGGAATGCCTTGAAAACAAAAGACAAACAAAATAATCAAGAAAAGGTTGCATGAAATACCAAGAACATCACCACGGCTGAAATTGTATCTCCCTGCCCATGAAGCAAAATTTGTTTGGCTACTCCATTCATCTTGGTCACCAACAGTGTAATCCTTAGCCATGACATGGTTCAAGGGAAAAGTAAAGTGCAAAGCTAAAATTGAGAGCATGAAGGTGCAATTTTTAAGAAAATTTGTAACCCCCATGTCTGTGAAAATATGAGATGTGGATGGTCACTTTGCTTGTGTTTGAAGAAGCATTTCAATCTAATGTGGGGGTCTAATCATCTTGGAATTTTATGAACATTGTGAAGTTTGTTATGTCATGATTTGGCCTTCAAAAGATGCTACCTTTACAAACTGTGCATAATAAAAATACAAAAACAGTGCCTAAGGGACCCAAAAACAGACTTGAAGTTTTCAACTGGGCATAGCTGGCAGAATGATTGTTAACTTCACACCCAAGATACGATATCGTTGTGTTCTATGTTAGGTCACACATAAGTAGATATTGCTTGCTAAGAAAAATTCTAGTTTTTTACGAAACTTTGATGAGTCCATAACATGGTCATACATAGACTAGGTCAAATTATGTTTTCTTGCTGCCCTAAGTAACATAATAATCGTTTTTGCCCTCAATAAAAAAAAATGGTGTTGCAGGAACAATGGCCTGAGAGTTGTTGAAATGCTGCTGATTTATTAAGGATTTATGAAAGACTTGTGGAGAGTCATGACTCAATTGTACTTGGTTGAATGACAAGAAATTATTTTTAGAATTAACCACCAAAAATGTTTTCCAACAACTTATCATGGTAGGTGCCGATATTCTGGAAAAATGGATCATGATGACATGAAAAAGAGGGATTTGAAAAGATGAGAAAATGACGTTTTAAATTTCAAACAAATACAAACACTTCAACAACTCTGATCTACTTCCTCCAAATTTTATCATTGGTTACTGTTATTTACACTTTATTCTCTACCATGCATTTCTCACTTACCATCCAAATCTAACAGACTTCTATTTGCCTAACTAGTATTATTTAATATAAGTAGCGAATGATCATTGTAGTCTAATTATGTCAAATGATTGTTGTAGAAAAAATAACATTATTTTCTTACCAAAATAAGAGTTAGTCCAAATACACATTAACACTTATGGTGATCATCATCTATGGTTTGTGGTAAGGTTGACCAGTTCTCCACCTAAATCCCACAGGAGCCTTAACCTATCAATAAATAAAGCAATATAAACCAGTGAATCCAATTTAACAGCTCATTCATGTTGCTTGCTTGATTTGGTTATCCTATTTAATTTAATTGTGCAGACAATTTGAACACTGAAAACAAAATTAAAAGCTTAATTTCTTAGTATTAGAAAGTGAATGTAATCTTAACTTATCCTTACGTAATCAATTTATTAGATAAAAATTGTTTCACATAAATGCTATAAATTGAGGCCTTATCTCTGATAGAAGAGAGATATATAAGACTTAGATATCCACTACAAGTTAACCCTATTCATGTCTACATTATCATCACAAGAGTGGACCCCCGAGTTTGAGAGATTCAATGGCAACACCTCAGTTTAAAAAGAATGCAATATATAATTATACGACTCAAATTTGATTTGATTCTTTTTTTTAGAACTTTTTCTTTGAATTGTAATCTAATTATTTTAATTTTTCCCATACATTTCATTGGTTAATTGTTTATTTCGAATCTGTTAAAAACAAATTGAACTTATCAATTTGAGTAATGTTTGATGGACATATTAGAATGGGACAAAATAAAACATGCGAATTTTATTTAGTGTTTGGCGTGCCAAAAAATGAAATAGAGCAACACAATAGTTAAAAAACTATACATTTTAGTTTCATTAAGACATTTAAAATGGAGAACATAACAAATAAATAAATTGTATCATCTACTCATTAACTCTGATGAGTTTATGAATGAGAAGAAAATGAGTAAGAATATGTTAATTTTAGAAAGGTAGTTAAAAACATGAATGAGATGAAATAATTTTGTTTTAGTTTATATTTCTTGAATTTATAATTATTAGGATTTATTTTCCTCGGAATTTCAGGAGTAAATAACAGTTATAATTTGGGTAACTAGATTTGGTCAAGGAGTGCAAAAAGAAACAAGAAGCATATACCAATAATTCAATTTAGTTCGTCCAAATTAAGGAAACGCAAGACCAATGTGTTTAGGGGTGGCAATATATAATAGTTCCTTTAGTTTTGGTTTATGCTCTATTTGGTCTGCTAAAATGGCCCACAGCACAAAGATATGTATATCAATTTACGCACTACTAATTTATTTTCTACGGCTCTACATTACAGTCACACTTTTATTTATTCTTCTCTTCTACGCAAAACCTGTAATATATATTGCTTCTTTAACGTCGTTTTCATTAAAATTAGTACACAATATAAAAATTATTCATACATATATTTTATGTATTCATACATCGTTTTCAACCATTTTTCATTATTAGCCTCGGGCAAGAAATTTTTACAGGTACCAAAATTAATCTTAGGGTAACAAGTTTCTTTTCTGGTTCAGTATAGGATGTCGCATACAAAAATAATAATCAGTACATGTAAGAATTTTACAAAGTCAAGAATTTGAGTGTTGAAATTTATTATAAACGATCTTACCAAGAGATTTACGTATGGTTAAATGCATCCTAACTGGTCAAATAAATATTAATACCTTTGTCACGAGAGATTTTGATAAATAGTAATTGGACAGTGGCATAAAAAAAAGTCAATAAAAAATGATAAAACATCATGGCAAGAAAATAGTTACAACTTGACTCCGGATTAAACAACAAGCAATGAAATATCAAGGCACAAACATGAAGCATCCATTATAAAAGAGGAGGGGCTTCTTCAACTATATTCAATTCATCGTATCTTCAGAATCAGAAGGTAAATCAATCAATCCAAGACAACCAAATTCTTTAAAATACCTATGAAAATCCAACTCCGACTCCCACCACCCTCTCCCCATATATAAAACAACAGCAACAACGAAAGCCTTATCTTACTAAGGGAAGTTGGTTGCATGGATCACACGATGCCATTTGGCCCGCTTAATCCCAGATATAAAAGAAATAAAAAAATGTAAACAGTGTACAAGTTAGTAACCAACATTGCCTCCCCCATTACAGGTGAAGAGGATATCCAGCCTGCTCTATCAGTAGTTGCTTCTCTCAACGTAATATAACTCCCACCAGTTACGTTCCTTCAAGCTCCTAGAAGTAAATGGATCTTTTAAACGAGAAATGAATGGGTATAAATGGTAGAACATTGACAGTATATGACAACATTTGCACTTGTTGGTACCTTCTTCAAATATTTTAAATTTGGGCAGAGTCAGCAGACCAAGTGGCTTTACGGAAGTAATGTATCACCTTAATTTCGCTACAAATCTTTGAGATGCCTAAATTCCTCGCAATCAGCTCCAACCTCACTAAGTGACAGGAAAAGCTTTGGCACTATCTTGGCTAACATCAACTTGAAACCCACAGAGGTTGAATTCTGACCGCTTTTTTCACTAACGGAGGCATCTCTAGTCAACGAGCCAATCAAGCAACCTTTCATATATGCATCACAAGCCTTAAGGATGTTATGGCCCCGCCTCCTAAAATGTTCTTTGACGAGCACTTCAAAATCCTAGAGTCAAATACAGCAGTCAAATATACCTCGCACAGCTAAGAATCAATCAGCAGCTGTCTCAACAACTCCTACACTACACATAAACTAATGCCAAAGAAACATGCAAATGTTGCAATTACTTAAAAGAAATTCATACGCCCATTGAAATAATAGTATTTTTTTTTAAAGCTCTCCTAGGAAATTAGCCAAAAAAAACATATTCCCAAAATAAGCTAATCAAAACATGTAAGTTCTCCAAAATATCCTCCTGCTTCTTTCCGTACCCTGTTATTAACCTTTTAAGGAGTTTCAGTTTTCTATAACTATACATGAACCGTATACACCCTCAGTCTACTGAAACCAAGTACGCACAATGCAATAGTGCTTTAACTAATTAACTAATCATGATAAAATATGAACAGTCTAATAAAATGGATAGGATAAAATAAAATATTTTTTAACCTTACTCATAATTACCTTGGGGGGTTTCCTCATAAGATACATCATAGTCTTGCAGTTAAGTAAAAAGGTATTCTCATTGTATGACAATGAATTCTTCTCTCCTTCGGCTGTTCCAATCTGCTTATCATACCCAGCTTCATTGAAGTAAGGCTTAGAATTGAGTACTAAGCCTTGAAGTGATACTAGGACTTGAAGTATGCTAGAGGATTTTGGATCCCATACTTCATTTCCTCTGCCTGTCCATGTATTTAGAAGGCTAAGGCAAACCTTGCCTTCCTCATACAAATTAGGGTTAATTCGCCAACCACCAGAATGATAGTATGCAGACTGCATATCCAGACAAAGAACACATAAAAGGCATGAGATATATCCCATTTGGATTAAATATATACAAACAAATTGAATGTCATTGACATATCTTCCCTTTCTTTGGTGGGGAAAGCATTATAAATTGGACAGCAAAACAGCTTCAAGATAAAATTCCTTACCGGTGGAACATCAGGGTATTCTGGCGGAAGGTGAAAATCAAAGAAAAAGAGTCCATCTTGGTAAGGGGTTCCATATGGCCCTACAATAACTGCTCTCAAGAGATCCATTCTATCTTCGTAAACTCGTACATAGATTTCCTCTGTCAAAATGTTTCAAACATTTACGGTTACTAAATTGGGTGTACAGCTCACTAATACACACCTTAGATGATCAAATAAATGTATCACTAACCAGGAAGGTTATTCTGCAGTATGTTCCAATCTTGTTGCACTTTCTTTAACCATTTCCGGTTGCTACTCTGAAAGTAGATTGGAAATAATCCAGTGATTACAGCATAATACAATAAAGGAAACTAAATAAAAAAGGAAGAAGCTAATATTTGAATAGATAAGTGAGCAAATTCACATCTTTGATGCTTCTATTGATAACAGTGTGGATCTCTGGTTAGCTAAATATAAGAACCTAACCTACATTAATGCCTATAGTGATTAGTGTGAAAAAACAGGCCTATGCATGCAAATTCGAGCAAGTTGATAAATAAATGTTTATCAAAAATATGTACCCACTTGATTTTGGAAAAGACTATTAGCCACCTATACCCCTTTATTAGGACAAAACCCAACTCCTTTCTTTTATAATCTTAAATTTTAAAGATATTAATACAATTTAACATTTATATATTTATGTAAAAAAATAATTCAACTTATCTCTCCTCTTCCAAGTTTTTCCTTTCATTTCACAACCTTTGTTCCCCTCTATCGGTGTGTTAAAGCTCCCAGAATTAAGCCAATTGAGATGATGATGCAATCTTTTAGAAAGAGTTATGAAAAGAAGTTGGCAGCACATAAAGTATTGCCATACAATACAAATGATTTCCATCTACACTGAAGTCTCTCGCCCGGCCAATTTCATATGAGCACCTAAATTTTGAATTTGGAACAGATGCACTACGTTTGAATATCATGTCGTGCAGTGGGTTATTTTACAATCTAATTCTTTTATTTCAACTTTGTTTTTTCTATGTTCTTTTTGGTCGAATTGTTTTGTCCTTTGCTACAAGAGAACATACAATAACAGGGAAAGGAAAGACTACGAGAGAGCGAGAGCAATTTAAAAAATTAGTACTTCTAAAATAGATAATAAATTTTAAACTACACTAATACCGTTGAATCTAGTCTGTTTTAAAAAGGAGTTGGCGTTTTGGTCTAAACAAAAAGGAGAAAGTTGCTAAGAGTACACCAAGTCAAGTTTGTAAGGGTATATTAACAGAGCCCCTAATATACAATAAACATGAAGTACTTTTTCATTCTTCCTTTTCCCTACTCTTATTAGAAATAAGGCAGCAGCAGTACCTGTCCATTTGCACCAATAAAATAGTGGTCTGATGGATCTTGAGTTATGTCAAAATGTTTCAAACTGCAACTCCCATTATCACAACTTGCAAGAGCATCTTCATTTTTCAAGCCATAGAGTGTCTCACGTGCTTCCAGAGTTTCAGTTGCTTCCAACACAACCTCCTTGTATCCTCCATTCTTATTGCCTGAAGTATCACCATCAATTGGAATAAGTCCCTGCGAACTAGACTCGTCATTAACTACTGGTGATGGATGTTCATGTGCAGCTTTTATCTGCACGTCATTAGAATCCAAGTTCCTTGGGCCCCTTGAGAATATTCCACTGGCAAGTCTAGTGACAAACCGAAATGCTGCTAGGGGAACAGAAAGTGCAGCAGCCCTACCAAAATCATTCTCTCCACTTTCTTCTACCTCAGAAGTAACACTGCTTGAATTTTCCCTCTCAATGTCCTGCAAGTCATAATATATCATAATTTAAAAAACGGGCTAATTATAACTACATTTTGAGTTGGCAGATAGGATGTCTATCACAGACTTTCAAAGACCTTTCGAAATGAGATAATAATCACAATAACTTAAATTGAAATATTAAACAGACATTTAAAATTAGATGCATTGCTGCTTGAGTGCATAAAGCAAGAAGAAAAAGAAGTGCAAGGCTGTGAAATGAAAACAGCAAAAGTTTGCAAGATGAGGAAATCACATTTTACTTCAGATCTTTTATTAATTAGTGGAAGCAACTCTAGATAAGGATCAAAATAACAGTTTTTTTTCTTTAGGCTTCATCTCAGAAAGAAACAAGTTGAAAGTTGGTAAGAATCACGGTCCAGGTGAAAAAGAAACAAACCTCTCTGGATTCCTCAAGGACTTCCATTTCATCATCATTAACAGTTTCCCAGCTTGCAGCATCACTTATTTCACTCCCAGCAGCAATTGATTCATCATCATCGTCTCGACCAACCACATAGATTGCTTGGGGTCCAACCTGGAAGTAAAGTAAATCATTGAGAGTTCAAATGGAAAAAAATGCATCTTCGGACATGAAATGCGTTAAAGTATAAGTTGATATATATGTATTCCGACCTCACTCTTTTTTTTCGACTAAAATAAGCTCATGTACCAACCAAGCTTTTATTATAGTTATAATATTCAACTTCAACAAACAATTTCTGAATTTTTTTATCTACCTAGTTTATAGAATATCTTGGTACATTTAGGATGCCATTGAAGAGTTTATTCATACCTTATTTGAGATTATCTTATGACATAAGCACTTGTGAAAGTGTTTGAAAGAACTTTCAAAAATAGATTATAATATGTCCATAAGCTATTTTCATCTTATTTCAATAAGCTCTTCAAGATCGCTTATAAACACAGCTTTACCTAATAAGGAAGCATTTTGATCATATTTCTTCTCAAGGTTCTAAAATAGCAGACTATAGCACCACTATAGTGGTGTAGCGAGGTGGAGTGGTCCCTGGCCACTTCAAGGACCACTGTAGGTAGCAGTTCACAGTAGCACCTGTCAAGGGCAAAGTAGCAGCCGTAACGGCTGGGATAGCAGCACTATCTCTTAATTACTAAAAAGCACTCTAACCACTAATCTCAGGGCTTGTTTGACGGGAAAACTTTGAGATTTCAATTTCTACAACAATATTTTGCTAATAAAAGCAATCAAAAAGCTGTCATTATTAACTTTCATTCTCTACCAACCCTTGCTTCCGTGGATGACATTACTCGACCTCATTTCTCTCTCTGCCAAGTACTGACAACTCGTTTCTCTTCCCTAGCAAATGATTTCTCGCTTTCTCTACCCGTGTTTTCTATTTGACAATCAGTTTCTCTACCTCTGTTTACTCTTTATGTTATTATTATCTGAATCATTATTTTCTTGAGAATTTTAATTAATTTCTTTGTATATAGCATAATTAACTTATTTGTATATACTCAATATCTTTGAATTGCGGTTATCCAACCATCCACTCTAGCCTTTTTGCGGAAAGCCACTATGCATGCCTATCAAGGATTTAAAACATTGTTCCTTCTTTGATTATGGAAACAATCTATGCATAAGTGCCTAGTCGCCTAAATGATAAGCACTTTTTCAATAAGCTCTTAATCTAGTTTGCCGGAGCAGATCCTTACTAGGCGTTTGTTTCAAGGTTTTGGCATTTTTTGCACTTCTTGGGGACTCATTACGCTATATTACATTGGTAGATTAGAAAACAGAGCGCCTAAACATTTAAGTTTACTTGATCCTCAAGTTTGAATATTCCCTCAATTTCAGTGAAGTGCATACCTAATAAACATCCCAAAGCAAAATTCTAATCTAATTGCCAAGTTTTCACAAAAGTCCACCTGCATTACTCTTCAGAGCAGCAGAAAGGAACCTTCGCTGATTGTAAGTATATTGTTTAAAGTTCTTGTAACAGAAAAGCACACAGTAGAATATTTTAGTGACAAAGATATTAATAAAATCCTAAACCTTAGACTTAATTTTAGAACATTTAAATTTCCACCAGGCATTAAAATAATCGAAGCAGTTCTTCAGTTTGAATTGACTAAAAAAATAAGATGCAATGTATATATATAAATATATATATATATATATATATATATATATATATATATATATATAGAGAGAGAGAGAGAGAGAGAGATAGAATAGCAGGAAATAACAAAAATGAGCATACCGTTGACACCATCCCATCAGCCCAAGTAACTTCAATATCACCATTCTTAAGGCCAGTTATATTTCCAACCCAAGAGAGGTCAGAAAATTGCACAGAAGTATCACTAGATGCATTTTCTACTCTATTAGCATCAGTTTGGATTTTTGCTTCCTTTTTATTCCCACAGTCTTCAGTTTTCTGCTCTGATTTCTCAGTGGAGTCTCCAACAGAAGCTGTTTCTAAATGTGCAGACACAGGTGTCAGGCGAACAACCACATCCCCGTAGCAGTAATCATAATCTGGATGGCCCTCTAGCTCATACACACTTACAACTTCCTCATTCTCAAACTCTCGAGGATCTTCTGCTCTAGCAACCTTTTTTAACCACCTCACACAAGCTGTCCGCTCCTTTGCATTAACACTTCTCACAACCCCAACTCGCCTAGCTTCAGAAATATCCTCACCGTCATCAGAGGTCTTCTCAACCACATATTGTTCTGAGACGTATTCATGGTCACCAGGATTATCTATAGGAATTAAACTTGTAGAATTCAGTTCATGCCCTATTGTTCCATCCTGCCAAGCAACATCAACTTTTGTTCTTGTGTTGGCAATCAAAAGAGCTCGCTCAAAACTTTCTTCTTTCTTTCGGGCCCTTTTTTCTTTCCTGATGACAACTTTCCTAATTTTCTTGCGGTGAAGAGGCCAAGCTTCATGGACAGGTTCCTTTGATACGGAGATAGAACTGCAGCATGAGCTAGAATCACGTGAAGGATTACTTTTCTCATGTCCATCATTCCCTTCCAAAGTATCAGCTGGATCAAGGTCCATAGTATCCTTATTCTCATTTATTTCCTCAACAGCAGCTTCTTCTGAATCACACCCACTTCCTGTCTGATTAGAATCTAATTCATTGTTAGCAGAATCGTTAATTTCCAATTTTGATATGCCTTTGTCCATGCAAACTGAGGACGAAAGTACTGATGAGGGTAAGAGACACCAGTCACCCAATTGCCAATTTGCATGAGCAAAACAAGACAACAATTTTAAGTTTTTTGGGCTCTGCTCCTCTGCTGGAGCAGTAGAAGAATATGGCCCATAACCTGCAGATGCTATCCAATAAACAAACACTGATCCAACTGTAACTTTAGTTACCGTACCTTCTAACCTATTAGCTTTCCACAAGCCAGACAGCCATCTTGAATTCTTGAAAACTGATGAGGAGCTAGCCCTTACCCGTTGCCCTGGGTAATAGGGAAAATGCCCATCTTCAAGAATATTCTTAGAAATTGGTTTAAGATTCAATGGATCTGCTTTCGAAACTTTACAAACTGAACCATCATCAAATAAAACAGTTACATTATCCAAAACATCATCGACTCTTCCTAGCCAGGGCCCAAGCACCACATAATCACCAACAGTGAAATCCCTAATACGCCTTATGTTTTTTGACGAGACATCTTTTATTATAGACCCATCATGGGACAGCAGATCCACACATATATCGACATCAACCACCACACCCACTTGCCCAGTAGGGTCTGAAGCCGCAGCAACAAAATCACCGTGTAAAAATCCACGATCAACAACTTCAACGTCACTGAAATTTTGAGTGGATTCAGATTCGTCCATCCACAGTACACGCAGCTGGTCAGCCAGAAGTGCATCGGTTTTACAATGCCCAGCAGAGGCATTGCTTTCCGAATTCCTGCTAGCATTATTACTATCATCGCCTTCCTCACCATCACCATCCTCATCCTCACTATCACTCTCATCATCAGTGATGCTACTATCTGAATCTGAATCTGAATCACCGGCAACTTCTGTCACAATCCCAATCATGCCACTGGTATTATTTTTCACAACATCTTGTCTATAGATATGTGATGTATTGCTTTTCTTAAAAGAAATGCCACCCGATCCATTAACTTCACTACTTTCAGTATTTACACATGGATTGCTATTGGCAGACTCACTGGGAAGAGCACCTTGGTTCAAAGAACTACTAGCACGAGCATTTTCAGCAGGCTCGTCTTCAGCAAGTGCTTCATGCCGTTGAATTCCCATCTAAAATCACAACAAGCCATTTAAATTTTGTTATTCTCCTTATATTCAGCATTTGAAACAAATAAACAGCGGGTTTTAGTAGAGAGCTCTCAAAAGCACTTATAGTCTGAATCCAAACAAACCCTTTATGGTTTACTAAGTAGATAGGGCAAAATCTATCCTTCAGCTAAATAGTAATAAATGTGAATATTTAAAACACATTTGAACAAAATGGTTACAATAAAATTCCGGTGCTAAGAAACAAAATGTGACATTACGCCAAAAAAAAAAAACAGGAGTAAAACAAAGAAAACCACATTGCCCCCCGACTATCACCAACACGCCAACAATCAAAAGGGAATCCCATTCCGAATCTGAAATCGCGCGCGGAATCAAGCAAAAACACGATTCTGCTGCCAATCGAATTCCAGTTCACGAATTCAAATTCGCACGCAGAGGGCATAATCAAAAACCCTTTCAGCTCAATCAGACAGCGTCAAAATCACCAGCATCCAAAACCGAAATTAAAATCAACAGCAAAACGCAGATTAACATACCCTAAGGCAGCTCAAACATTGAAATGAAAGAAAACAAAGGCACGCGACCAAGTTGATCGAAAATGAAAAGAGAAAAAAGGAAATAGAAGAAAGAACAAAATAATAAGCTACGGTTGAAGCTCGCATCGCCGCCCCGACAGGTGAATCATTTGAGGAACAAATTAAAAGATGGCGAAACGAAGAGCGACGCTAAGCGAAAAATTGAAAAGAGAGGCGAAAGAAAAGGCGCAGTGGTTGGAAGCGCGAGCGAGATTTGAAGCATACCTTACAAACAGCAACAACAGGTTTGGGTATCAGATGAAGACGACGACGATGAGGAAGAAGAATATGCCAAAGGCTCTGCACAGAGGAACCAGTATTTGTTGCACAAATGGGGGCAATTTCGTCATTTCACCCACATAGATTCTGCTTCCATATCCAGCTATCTGTCAACCCCATCATCACCGTTCGTTTTGCATACCAGATCAAAACTATTGACATTTCATTTCATACTTTCTTTCTATTTTACTGCAAAAATCTTGTTTATTGTGAATTTAAGAATATGTATATTAAATTTTCATCATCTATGCTCTTATATAATGGAAATTTTTCTCCCTTGAATGTATATAATATTTTTAAATATATAAATATTTTTCACAACTTTTTTAATTTTAAAAAATAGCAACACGTGTGTGATGAAAATGCGAATTTAGTTGGAGCAAGATTGAGAATGCTGAGGATTGTTTCCAAAGTAGTCTTTCATTCCAAGTTAATGCCTAATTTTAATGGCTAACGTAAGGTATACATTCATTTAGGTCATCACGCAAGCTTTATTTCTTGCTTTTTCTTCCCTCTTCAAACACAATAATTCTTTTCTTCTTCCTATTTTATATAATAAAATTAAACTAATTGGATTTATATATTTGTATAGATAAAAAAAATAAAAACAAAACCTGAAAGTTTAATTTTTTTTAATGGATAAAATCATGTGATCCATGCTCTTATTTTATCTGCTTGGATAAGGTTGTGTTGTCGTACGTGGTTGATTATACAAAAGACATTGTCTTTATTTGCAATCTGTTACATTAACAACGTGAAATGATAGTGGGAAAACATGATCTTTATTCTGACACGAAAGTGTGACAGGAACCTTAACCCTAATGCTTTTCTCAGCATTTCAGTTCATAGGTACATGCAATATATAAGACCACTAATTAAGGAGAAAAGAGCATGGTAAATTATATCATTCCACCTTGAGTTTTCCACAATCAAAATCTGATTTCTTCAGCAGCAACTCAGCTAGGAAATGAGGCAAAACTCTGTCCCTGACATGTGCCACCAATTTCAAATCACCTTGCAGAAGAAGCCCCAGAACATAAGATGTAACACTGATATCAATGTTTCTCCATCTTCTCTCTCTTGCATATTTCCTCAAGCTACCCTCAATTTCCTTGTACTGCTCCTCATCTTTGAGATCTTTGGTGGGGGTTTTGGAGAATGCCTGAGCCAGGTGCCTCCCTAAAACAATGCCATCTTCCAAGGAACAACATCCACCTTGACCTAGGTCAGGGGCCATGGGGTGAAAAGCATCTCCAACAACACAAACATTGCCCTTGCTGATATTTCCCAACACAAGCTCCCATTGGTGTCTATATCTCAATGGAGATGTTAAGATATCTTCTGCTTCTGTCTTCTCTATAAAGCATTTAACATGACTTGGCATCTTCTCAAGCTTGTTCAACACCAATTGCTTCATTTTCACTGGGTTGTTCACTAGCTCCTTCTCTACAACACAAGTTAAATGTCACAGTGAAAATCATGATTTGCATGCATGCAAGAATCGGTAACTAGTGAAACAAAAATTCACCTTCAGTGGTGGGAGTCCAAGTAAAAAACCAGTAAACAGTTTTCTCATCACAAGGCAGAACACCAGATCGAAAACCTTTCCCAAAGAAGTGCATGAAATCGGGTTTAAGGCCATGATTGTTCATCAACTTTATGTCACCCCTGATCACGTATCTCCCAGTAAAAGAAGCCTCCTTGAAGCCCAGCCACTTTGCCACCAGAGAGTTTATTCCATCACACCCAATCAATACCTTTTCAAATGCATACAAGGATCAAGATTTACGTTGTTGGACTAGAAACTGTTTACACCCACTTCACAAGTTGTTTTTTTTAAACTATATATCACCTTGGTTTTGATGGTGGAACCATCAGCAAGATGGAGTATCTTGAAGAAGCCACATTCTTCAACTGCAACAACCTTTGACGAGAATCTAATGGTCCCACTTGGAAGTTCGTTTGCAAGTGCTTCTATCATCAATTGTCTTCGAACGCATCGAACTTCACCGTCTCCACTGCATCAAATGTATGCATGAAAATTCCCATCAAATATGAGTAAAACAAAAAATTAAGAAATTGGCTGCAATCACTATAATTTAATCAAAAGCCTGGCAAAATGGGGAGTTGGATCAGAAATGTCAGTATCACACATACAATGTATATAGCAACTTTATTGACATGGGTGCACTTACTTTTTTGCTGTGCCCATGAGGCACAAGCTGGATGTTTGCTGCTCAATACTCAAAGATGTAGTCACATTCCTGCATTATTCAGTGTCCACTACTTTAGCCTGTGTTTCAGAGGAAAAAGGAAGAAGCAAATTAAAGGGTGCTGTTATTTTAACACCATTATTCACATTCTACCTCCACTTGACACTATAAAATATTATTATTTTATTAATATATAAAATTTAATTAATATAACTCAGTGTAAAATGAATGTTATTGGGAACAGTAGTGTCAGAAACATTTCCCGAAATTAAATCTGTTAGCTTGTATCTATTTTTCTCTTCTCATCTTATTTATTTTAAGCCAAACATACCGTTAGTTTCACGTTTTTAATATATATATATATATATATATATATATATATATATATATATATATATATATATATATATATATATATAAAATAACTAAATAATTCTATTCAAGTTAATTTGACTTAGTTCAATCTTGCTGTTCATATAACTAAAGGAAAATGCTAAGATAACATCACTGTTCACAGTATCCGTTCTTTGACACGGTTTTTTTAATAAAATATTATATATCAATAAAATAATAATATATATATATTAAATAAGTGGGGAAGATGAATAAATATCACAACCCATAACAAAATAACAATTTTAACTTGGGTAATTGTAAGACTAAGTTAACAAAGAAATTTCTTTTTATAACACTTTTATCATTTCAGTTTTAAAAGAAATCTTTTTATTTTTATTTATTTATTAATTTATAAATTCAAGATATTTCCGATTATGTCTGTTCTTTTAGTTCAAAATAGAGGACAATAATTTATAACAACTACATCAGAAAAAATACCTGTATCGAAATCTTTTATTCTATATAGTTAAACCTTTTTATTACACCATAATTTTAATAAAATATATAATAAATAAAATCTCATAAAATAAAATGCATATATATAGTGTGTTTTATAGTTTTTCTTCTTTCTGCATGCAAACCAAACCAGCTACTTCTCTTCTTCTTTCTTCTCTTCCTTTAAACTAAGAACATAGTTAAGGTGTGAATCATGAGTTGAAAAATGGATCTATGCATTAGAACAAAACACTGATGTAGAAATATTTAAGTACTGTTTTAGCTGGAGATGTTGGTGACGAAGAATGTCTCCAACGCCAAGAGCATCCAAGGCTCTCCAAGCATTTGTCCATGTTGTTAAAGCAAACCCAGTCACCCTCAAACTATCTGAGTGTTCTAACACCAAACTTCTCACACCCAACCTGCAACCAAATCTTACGTTAAAAGTTAATAAACATAGAAAAATGAACATAAAATCATGAATATATATGAAGTGTTTTAAACCTGTGAAGTGCCAAGGATGTTGCAAGCCCAGCAATTCCAGCTCCCACAATCACTATGTTTTCAGCCTCCGATTCCATCGTACTTCTTTTCCTTTTTTGGTTAAGATAGCGAGATATGGTGCTTTTGCACTTTCTTCACAAGAATCAGCATTTAAATAGAGAATGGAAGGTCATGACCGTAAATTTTCCATTGAAAAAAGAAAAAACTATATCTTCCAGCCAGGTCACACAACCCACTGTAGTATTGTATATATTTTTTCTGGCGTGTTTTTCTTGGATTATGTTCAGGGTCAAAGCTTAGAAAGTAAACTTCATTAAATAAACACATGTCACAAATTTTACCTAATTTTTTTACAAATATCTATTTCAAAAACATTAGTAAACCTATCGTTGACTAAATTTTAATATTAATACCAGTTACGTACAGTTACTTTTATCAATATTTACGTAAACCTATCTAATAACGGGTGGATTCATTCAAGTATATAAAAAGAAGAATATTAAAAAAAAAACATCCCTTCCCTTAGAACTGAGTTGTCAATAATCCATGAGTATATCTAAATGGTGAGAGCTGATAAATATTATTTTATTTTCTGATAAAATATTATGTTCAAATCAATACAAATATAACATTTTAAATGCAATTAATCGGTGTATTTTGCGTAGTCTCGTGAATACTTGAGTTTAAGAACTTTTAGTACTTTTCAATTTTTGGTCTCTCGCTTATATTGGCCCAATGGTTGAACAATCACTAATCCATAAATTAAGTTAATTATCCACATGAATTGTCTAAAAAACACACCCTCAAAATGAAAAGTAAATATTAGTAAGAAGATTGGCACTGAACAAGATCCATAATGATAAAGGTCAATCACAAAATTGTATAAAAGATAGTATAAATAAACTGTTATGTGACACCTAAAAGTTAAGTTCAATAATATTATAACTCATAAATACCATGTTCTAATCAAAGTTGAAATGCTTTTGCAATACCAAGAGAGACACTTAAAGAAAGCATTGTATTTTACTTAATCTCGATATGAACTTGGAAAAACACTTAGTATTTAAAATAATAATGACAAAATATAGCAAATTATTAAAAAGAGAGTAAATTATACTTGAATATTGTATAAAAAGAAAGAATAAAAGGGAAAATAGAATAGCTACATTCAAAAATAAAATGTTATTGTATCTACAATGAAGACTATAATTTTTTTGTAAAAATAAAATATTGTAGTTATTTAACTTATAGAGCTTGGATTTGAAGTCCATAGGCTCTTTGTTGAGAGTGCTCCACTTGAGTTAAGCTTTTTTTTTTTTTTTCTATCATTTCACGTATTTGGATTTAATCTTTCTTGCAAATTAATTATATATATATTATTTTATTTTTAATTTATCCAAACTCAATACACTGTATACACGTATTTTCCTTAAACCATTAATGGTGCTATTAAATTTTTTTAAAAGACCACACTAGCGTGTTTCACGCACAAATGTACATAACTTTTTTTCTGGCATGGAATCTTTACTTTTATTTTAGGGTTTATAAATTAATCAGTCTTTTCTAAAAACTCTCATTAGTAAATAATAGGATATATTTGGACCGACTTGTTTCCAAAAAATTAAAGAAACTAAAGTTATTTTTTAAAATTAAAATTAGTTTATGTATGTTAATTTGTAAGAACTTGTTTATATATATTTTTTTAAAATATTTATAAACTAATTATAGTTTATAGCAAAGTTCATCCTATTTAATTTTCTAAAAATGTGTATGAAAAAATTTGTTCAAATATATTTTAGTGGTTTTTTTCATAAAAAAATAGAAAATAATTAATTAATGTTTCCTGAAAGTTTAAATTAGTTTATTTTTTTTAAAAAAAATATTTCTCATTTGTATATAATTTAATTTAAAAAAAAAATATTCCAATTTAAATATTTTGTCTTCTTAAAATTTCTTATTCTTGGTGTAGATTTGTTGAGATATACTTTAGACAACTGATGAATACAAAGTTCGAAGTGTGCAATGTATGCATATAATTTATTCAATCATTGTATATATGCTTTATGTATAATATTGATTAACTAATTGGAGTTGCTAAGTATTTGTATATGATGAGAGTATTCGTATTATGATGTTATGGGTTTTCTTTTATGTCTTTTAAGCATGGAAAATATTGCAGATTAATTAGGACATTTCAACTACCTATTTTAAAGTTATCGATGTCGTTAGTTTTTATCATAAATTTCTGGAGTTATAGCACAAACATTAGGAAGCCATCAGCATCCTCACTCTGTTTTTATTACTATGTTTTTATTAGACTAAAAATGGTAATAGATATTTGTGAAAGGATTTTAACTATTATTGAAATTATTGAAGTAAACATATTTTCTAATTACAACATACAAATTCACTAGGTTTGAAGTAAATACCAGCCTTAAAACAAACTGATAATTTTCCATCAAATATTGTTTCCCACCAAGAACATGAATTATAACCTCTCCTATAAAACATTTAGCATCACAAAAAGAGATTGTTTTTTTGGATAATCATCACCCCTTCATACAACCTCTATTTAAATTTTTTCTACAAAAATTTTCTACTTTACAATGAATTTTAAGAACTACAAAAATTTTCTATTTTGTAATGAATTTTAAGAAATGACAAAGAAGAAGAAGAAATGGATGACTCTCCAACGGAAATTAATCAAAATTGTCTTCTTTTTTATGGATAAGATAAAAAATTTTGTTTTAATACTCATATTACGTTTGAAATAAGAGCTACTAAGAATATGTTAAAAGTTATCGGGTTGTTATCAAATTATTCTTAAAAAATATAGTCTTATACATGAGTTGAGCAGTTTTGATGTTAGAGGATATGTTGAAGATCTCACATTGACTAGAGATAAAGTCTTTTAATAGTTTATAAAATAAGTGCAAATTTCACGCCAGATTTATAAGATTGAATTAGTATCAAATTTTAGTTATTGATATAATATGCCTGGTTGATGAGTCTTGATAAAGACATTTAGCATCATCCTTTCATACACTTCTACGTATATATCTTCCCATCAAAAAATTTCTACTAAAAGATTATCATTTTTGGCTATTTGCAATGAATTTTAAGAAATGACAAAAAAGAAATTGGCGACCCTCCAACATAAATTAATCAAAGTTGTCTTCTTTTTCACGGATAAGATAAGAACTTTTGTTTTAATGCAATTTTTAGTTATTTGATGCATCCTCCCAATAATGTTGTTTGATTCGTATTGAAATACTAAGTTGGGTAAAGTTATAGTGCGTTGAAACAAGAGGTACGAGGGATCTGTCAGAAGAACGACACCTTCTAGTTATTGTATAAAAAAATAAAGTACAACGTAAAAAGCAGAAACACACAGTGATGGAAAGGAAGCAATGACATGACAGTGATGAAGTGGCTTCAACTCAACAATGCCATCATTTTAATATCATAAATGAGTTGGTGATGTTGTGATTGTGATTCTTGCATGTTGTAAACGAGTTTTAATACATAGTTTTAGTTTCATGCATGTATATACTTTTGGGACAGTTGTTATTTACTGTTTTCATATTTATTAACATATATTTAATTTATAATTTTGAAAAACTTTCCTACAAGATAATTTCCCAGATGTTAAAATTTTAAAGCTTTTCGTAAAGAATTTATAGTGTATGTTAAATTTTTAATAATCTTGACAAGGGCTATCTGAAATGTTAAATTAAAAAAAAAATCACGAATGTTAAAATTTTATTTTCAAAGGTTTACTTTTAGGAAAAAAGTGGGATGTTATTTATCTTTAGGTTTCATTTATTTCCACCCACAGCAACTTTCCGCAAATAGATGGTGCGGATAGAAAAAGCGAAGAAAGCACTATAATAAAAAAATAAAAATTTTATTAAAGTACGAGAAAAAAACTAAGACTTTTCTTCGCATAGAAAGATTTGTTAGAAAAGTTACCGTATATATATTATATAATAAACATATAGATTATATAATAAACATTTTATTAAATAATAAATGTTTTATTATATTTATAGATATAATTATTATATTAAATATATATTATATTTTTTATATAATCAAATTTTATTTTAAATTTATTAATATTATATTTATATTATAATAAAATGTATAATTAATTATATAATCTAACATAATAATAATAATAAAATAAAAATATTAATAATAAATTTAAAAACAATAATAAAAATAAGATAATTATAAAAATATTAAATTTAAAAACTAAAAATAATAAAATCATAAATAATAATAATAATAATAATAATAATAATAATAATAATAATAATAATAATAATAAAATTATAAAATAATATCAATAATAATTGAATCACATCCCTTACAAATTTTATTAAACTTTCTTTCTCATCATTTTGTTTTCTTAATCTAGATATTTATACTTTCAAAACTTTTATTCTCACTTTTTTATCTTAATATAAAAATATATACTTTCAGTTCAAATTCTCTGTTTTAACTCTTCAAATCCAATCAAATCCATACAAGAACTCTCCACAGTTTAAAATAATCGATACCATACAAATCCATACAATCACCTCTCCACAGTTTAAAATAATGGAAATCATGTAGTAATTGCCAAATGACAGTGAACACTGCATTGGTCTTGTGGATCAGATAAAGATGGTGGAAAAACAATTATTTATACTCTAAGCTACTTTTCATTGCACTCAATTAATTTATTGAATCGTCTCATATTTATTTTGAAATAGATTTTCCGAAATGTAAAATAATAAAAGATAGTTACTTTCTACTAGCTTACTAAATAGGTATTATTTGTTTGGATGGTGATGTTTGGATTCTTTTTATTTTATTTAAATGAGAGTTTATAAGCATTAAAAATAAATATTGGTAATTTCTAAATGTTAAATTGATTACTCATGACTTGGGGGTTGGATAAAAAGATTAAAATGATTTTCTTAATGAGTTATGTGCTGTGATAGATACCATAATCATTAGTTTTAAGGAATAGAAATTAGTATTTAAGTGAGATTACTCAATAATTGTGTTACTAATACCATGCTAGGAAAAATACAATAGGACACTAATATCAAAATTAGTTCCCTCTGAATCTGTCATGGTAAACAAGTCAACTTATTTTCATCACTGAAACTTATTTCCATCTTACTAAGAATTATTTAGTTTTCCACAATCATAACCTGACTTTTTGAACAACTGAATGGCTAAAAATGAAGCCAAAATATTATCCCTGAAATAGCTAACCAGTTTGGACTCAGCTTGCTGAATAGAACCAACCATATAAGCTGTAGCAATGACATCAATGCTTCTCCATCTTCTCTCCTTTGCATATTTCTTCAAGCTTTCCTCAATCCTTTTGTATTGCTCCTCTTCCTCATCCTTCTCTTTGCCATGTTTTCCAGGCTCTTTGGAGAAGGCCTCAGCTAGGCACCTTGCTAAAACAACCCCATCTTCCAAGGCACAACACCCTCCTTGACCAAGGTCAGGAGTCATGGGGTGGAAAGCATCACCACCAACACAAACATTGCCTCTGCTGATATTCCCCAACATCAGCTCCCAGGGATGCCTATATCTCAATGGAGCTAAAAGGAAGGCATCCAGTTCAGTTTTTTCTATGTAGTATCTGACATCACTTGGCATATTCTCAAGTTTTTTTAACACATACTGTTTCAGTTTGGCAGGGTTCTCTTCTAGCTCTTTCTCTACTAGACAAAAAAGTGAACAAATAAATTAAATAAGACAATGGTATCAATCATGTTAAATGTCATAAGATAATAGGCATATATAGTGAATGAATGAATGAATGAATGAATGAATGTTATTTTTTGCAATCAAAGTTTCCACAATGAAGAACTTGTGTATTTGGAAATTCACCTTGGCTGGTTGGTGTCCAAGTGAAAAACCAGTAGACAGCCTTCTCATCACAAGGAATAACACCAGCTCTAAAACCTTTGCCAAAGTACTGTATGAACCTGGGCTCTAACCCGTGACTGCTGTTGACCTCTGCACAACCCCTGATTGCATATCTTCCTGTAAAAGAGGCCTTCTTGAAGCCTAGCCACTTTGCCACCAAGGAGTTCACTCCATCACACCCAATCAATACCTTTTTCAATTGCAAATTGTATTAATTGAAGTTCATTGACTTGGATTCATAATTGTTGCTTGCTTCTTATACATGAAATATCCTTGCTCATATACTATTTACCTTGGTTTTGATGGTTGTCCCATCAGCAAGATGGACTATCTTATAGAAGCCAGATTCCTCAATAGCAACAACTTTTGACAAATATCTGATGGTGCCTTTGGGAAGCTCATTGACAAGGGCTTCCAACATTGACCTCCTTTTAACACACCGAATTTCAATATCTCTACAACATCACAAAAACACCAATTTGGATCAAATTTAAGAAACATGGCCTCTACAACGTGTATAAACTGAATAATTATCCCGAAAAGAATAAAATCATAGAGGTCAGTTTTAAGCTTAATTGAAACATTTAGGCACACTAATTCATAGAGTATACTTACTGTTGATTTGCTCTGAAAGGCAAGGCTGCTGTTTGTTGCCCTGTAACCAATGAAGTGGTGACAATCCTGTGGTCCAATTCCAGTAGTTTAGTTTACAGAAAAATGAACAATACAAAGATGAGAAAGTTTAAAGCATGTGCGTGCACTTACCCATTGAGCTGGAGATGTTGGTGGCGGAGGATGTCTCCAACACCGACAGCATCCAAAGCCTTCCAAGCATTTTGCCATATGGACAAAGCAAAGCCAGTGACCCTCAAAGTATCCGAAGATTCTAACACCAAATTTGGGATACCCAACCTGTGAGAATAAATGAAACATAAGAGAATAATGAAGACATAGAAAAATGGAAGTGGAAAAGATACCTGTGAAGTCCTAAGGATGTTGTGAGGCCTGCAATTCCAGCACCCACAATCACAATATCTTCAACTAATTCTCTTTCCATTACTAGTATTGTCTCTCCCTTGAATTGGATTGAGTGATACAGCTAAGTAGTATTTATATATATATATATATATATACGAGTGTGTTTGTTAATGTTTATATTTTAGTGGGATAAAGATGAATAGGAGGCTGGCACAGTGAACTTTGGTGATGAAAGAGATACGTTACATGTGAGCACATTTGAGCGGAAGGAAATGAGAAGCTGCTACTGTTGTCGTCATGGATTATGTCACACTCACAATCAGAGCAATTATTGAGAGAATACACTTTGAGTAGGAATGATTGAGTGATATGATATCCTTGTTTGACAAGAAAAATAGCTCTTGTCATGAGTAACACTTCCCTCCCATTCCCCCTTTTGCCAGTCTAAGCAAAAACTTAATTCATCTTATCTAATACGATCTTTGTTATCAATTATGTTATTTATTTATATGATTCCATCAAAATGTATGTACTTAAAATATTTGAGTTAAAGAAAACATTAAATTTTATTCTAATTAATACTCTTCTTTATCGCTTAATCTTTAATTAGTTACATTTATGTATTTATTATGATTTTAAAATGAAAACATATTTTAAATTACATAATTTATAATACATTTTTCATTCCGTAATCTAAAAATATATTCCAACTTACGTAATCTAAAACATATTCTCAAATTCCACAATCCAAACATTCACAATTTAAACATTTCCAACGCTCGATTAAGGGAACAGAAAAAAAATCATGGAAAAAAGTAATTTACGTAGTCGAAAACATGTTAACCAACTGAGTATCGTGGGTTCCATTCAGGCTTATGCTAATGGACACACAGAGATCGGATACATCAAAACTGTGATTGGCATCAGCCGAATTTGAATTACATAATGTTTATAGCTTCACAAAACCCCTGCTCCAATCAATAAAACTGCCAAGCCACAACAGTAATACTGTAATAGACTCTTTTATCAGAAACCAACACCCCCAACAAATGATGCAAGTAATACCTGCACATTTTAACCAATCCAAGGCAAGTAAAAGCCGTTACATGATTCTGAAGATGATTATTTCGGCCACGAGATTCCTCATCATGCAACAATTCATCAATTTATCTGCTGTCTAGGAATTTATCCTCGTATGACTGAGGCACCTGCCAGCATAAACAGGATTTATAATTATATGTTCAGGAAAAGATGTTCATCAATTTTGTGGATATCCAAAGAATAAAACAAGAGAAATAAAGGTGATGAAATGTACCATGAAGCTCGCAGTGATCATCTTCCCAGCAAACCATCTTCCGTGCAAGGACCGCTGAGCACTTATTGCAGATTGGGTATCTTCAAAACGTAAGTAGACAAAACCAGCACTCTTCCTGATGATCATTAAAATAATAAATAAATGAAAACGCCTAAAATCTTGTAGTCTGATAACTAAATGATTACTAGTTTACTCACTTATCAACATATATGTGTTTTAACGTCCCAAACTTGGAGCATTCTGCTTCAACATCTTCTTTAATATCCAAATCAAAATCTGGTTCGGTCTACAACACATCATGCCGATAATATTATTAGACAAAAAAAAGATGAAACAAAAATACGAAGTATAGGTGCTATTTAACCACCTCGTCTTTGGGATCAAACATGTTCTTTAACATTAAGCATTCACTTGGAACACCGATTGTATCAATATAAGGAATTGTAGCCGTGGGAATTTGGAGACCTCCACCTGCCAATCCAGATACTGCAGGAATAGAAGAAAGGGGAGAACCCACGGGCACAGCTGCGAGTATGTTTCCAGCTGCTGGTAGATTAAGACCTGTGTTGCTGACAACAGAATTACCCAGGGAACTAACCATGCTGTCAAGAAATGCACGAGTGAGATAATGATTATTAATATTGATCTTAACATGTGAAAACCCAAAATGGCAGAGGACAAACCTTGATGCAGTGCCACTACGATCCAACTTTTGCATGAGTATTGCTCGAGAACATGCATTCAAGGACTGAAAATTTCAGAAAGGTCAGCTAAAACGGTGTGACTTCTATTAAAATTAAAACGATTTAAATCTATTATAATCAACAAATAAAATAAAAAGTACCAGTTAATACAAATTTTCAAACAGAAATGAATATTTTGGTGAAGCTAATAATTCGCATTGATAGTGGTTTTTTGAATATCAATATCATTGTAATTTTGTATTTACCAAAAGAAATATGGAGAGGAGACTTTTTTTCAGGTGCAAAAAAAAAATCGGTATACTTCAATTCCAGCACTATACTACTATAATCTGCTGAAGACAGCAGGGTCTAAATTCAAACCTAGTAACGACTAACCGCAGACCCTTTGATAATTTAATTTTCTAAATTACTAAGATTAATAAACGCTACTAAAAAAAATCCAATCTTCTAATATTCAGATTTCAGTACATGAACAGCCAATCTTTCAGGTCTAAAACACGTAAAGTTTATAGCTAGCACTAGTTCCCAAGATATTAGTTGACCACATAAATGAGTAAAAATCCTCAGAATACTCATTCAGCTTCCCATATATATTTGAAATAAAGTGTAGATTACACCAGCACAAAGTAATAGAGCACCCAAATTCAATTACAGTATAACCACACCAATGGAATATGATTACTCTGCTGTGAAATATGACTGCTTCAACTTACACTGCATTAGTGGAGTTCCATGTTGGCTTTGTAAACATCAGGAAGATGTGTAATTCAGTAAAATTTTAATAGTTCATAACCAGTTTTCTTCATAAATAGATTACTTACCAAGCCACCTCCTTCATCATCATCAAAATCACCAGTATTTCCTCCAACCTCTTGCATTCCAGATTGATCAGTAACAGCCGATACCTAATTCATTTAAGATTGGTCAGTAAACACATCTCAAAGTTTACATACAGATAAATAAGTCCAGTTCAAATGAAAAAATAATAAATTACTTGATCTTATGGTTCCTTGCCTGAGGTAACATAGATGAGTACAAATTACAGGACTCCCCAGACCCAAAGTAAAGTAAAATCATCTACAAGATTCACTAACTGGCCAAAATTATTTCCAAGAAACTGGTCTAGTTAGCAACTTAGCATATAAAAGGTACAAGGATTCAATCAAGACTCCATCAGTTCAGCAACCTAACCGCCAGAATCAGAATGCGTTACTACTCAGACTAGTTTGCTACATATTCTATGCATTCAGTTAGATATAGCACAAGATCAAGATGCAAATTAAAAGTAGTCCATAAGCTGACTGCTCATTATGACATTTCAACCATTCACATTTTATAAAATTTAATAGGACCCAAACTTATAAAGCCTAATTTTACTAAAAGAAGGTCTACCAACTTAGATTTATGAACAATTCAACAGTACCTTGATTGTTCTACCACCAATCTCTAATTGACCATTCAAGCTCTGAGCATTTCTTGCATCTTCAAGGCGTGCAAACTACAGTAAACAGTTTAGTTAACCTACATAGCTGGAAAAACTGCAGCTTACGAAAAGGATTATGATAAAGCTAGTGGTATATATAATGGTATCAGAACCCAGTAGCAACTTCATTCATGAGTAGATCATGACTCCACTGGGTCTACAGAGAAGTTCTACCATGATTTGGGTCTACAGAGAAGTTCTACCATGATTTAAAATCATTGAAAGTTTCCATGTAGAGCGAGCAATCGCTCAATTATTGCTACTAGTCACAAAATTCACCTGTACAAAGCCAAAACCTTTGCAGTGCCCACTTTCATCAAGTGGCAGCTGGACTAGCTCAACCTGACCAAATGCTTCAAACACCTAAACAAATTAACAAGGGTGTTTAAAAGAATAATACAATCAATTGGAATATATTATATACTATTATCAAACTGCAGACAAAAGCAAAATATTGACTTTCAAGTAATCAGAAAGAAAAGTAACAAGAGGAAAAGAAGAGGCACAGGCAAAAGAAAAGGAGCAGATAATTTCTCAGTTCAGGAACCAATTTCATTCAACTTTTGCATTGCATCATGAATGAGGACCCCTTTCAATCAACTAGTTCTCGAAACTCAATCACAAAATGCACCAATAAATTTTCTAAGGACAAAAGAAACAAGTGATCACCTGACGAATATCAGCTTCACTCATACTGATATGCAAATTTCCAACATAGAGCCTTCTTGCTCCCCCAGAATAAGGACCTGTAAGTCCAGTGGATCCACTAGCAAGAGATGTTGTGGACTGAACCAAATTCTTTTCCGCTTCTGATGGCTTCACCATCACTGGTTGACCTAGGAGAGGTTGGCCTGAAAGTGCTATTGCCATGGGGACAGACATGACATCATAAAACTCAATATACCTGCATAAAAGAAAGCAGTACATAGTCATATACAAAGCCAATAAAGATGAGGTTTACACCATCTACCTTAAATATATATTTATAATTATTTTTTTTTTTTTTTAATTATAGCTATTGACAAAATGATTGTAACAAGTAACCTGGTCACATTATAATGTAAATAGACACCCTCGTCTCTCTATATATGCATTGTAAGAAGGAAAACAACAAGGATCGTTATCATTATAGAGATTTATACTTTTGAGAATCAGATTGATAGATACCTGTTGATAGTTAGTTAGTGTCTATTAGTGAGAGAGTTTAGTTAGGTTAGGTTAGCTGGCTAGACTGAGATAGTAAAAGAAACAAAGCATATTACACGCAAATAAAGAGGTGAGATTGAGAGAGAATTCATCCTATCATTTGAGAAAGTATTTGACTCTTATCTTAGAAGGAGAGTCCTGATCTCTCAAATATCTAGGGAAATTATTTTGTATCCTCTAACCCTAGCCAGAGGCTGCTACAATACAACAGTGGCACAGCATTCCAGATTTATGGTTCATCAATAAAAATCATTATTTTCTTTAGATTCAAACAAGCTCTACAATTCATAGATATATTTTCATACATACATGTATCCATGCATACTTACATATGTGGGAGAACATTAGGTAAGAACATTAAAGGAGTTAATTTAGACCATCACTGTGTTATGGACCTTTATGAAGGATTAAGACAACGGTGTAGACTCAAAAGACTACTTCTATTGACCTACAGTGAAAGTGAGAAGCGGACTCAACCATGAGAGAGCCCTTCTTAAACTACTAACACAATGGACAGCAGATGGGAATACATTTGTTCAACCCTAATTTATTGTTCACAGAATTCATAAAAACTAATTTAGAGCAAGTTGTACAAATACCTACAAATCAAAGATTAGGTACAAGTTTCAAAATATAATATCATATATTTATATAAAAGCTAACTCTGCTCCCAACTGCCTTTTTGATGATGCTTTTTCATACATAACTAAGAGGTACAAATTTAATTTAGGTCAGATCACAGTTGTCTTGCGCTTACCCAACACCCTTAGAACGCCTTGAATTGCGGTCCATAATCAAGCGAACATCTCGTACCTAAAAATAGCAAACTAGATATGTCAATAAAACATAGGTCGAAGGACATCTACCTTTTGCAACCACAATAAAAAAGGGGGGAAAAAGGAAAAACAAAAACACAGCAAAAGGTATGAGTCTAAATTTGGTACAGCTAACAATGTAAAACTATATACACTATCAGTAAGCAATAAGGTGCAACATCATATGAATGTAATTTCACATGCATATTGCAGTTCACATTTTCTAAACATGAGATGCTATACGATTTACTGATGTGTAAAATTCATTACACTATCAAGGAATTAAAATAAATTCATGTCGTTAACTACAATAGATTTGCTTTTGATGCTCTGCCAGAGAAATGCATTCCATGCCTCAGATTTATTTTCATCTGGCAATCTCTTATTTATTCTCTTACATTATTTAAGGGAGACAAGGATCTATTACAATAAAAATGTCAAAAGGAAACAACAGTTTTCCAATAATTGTTCCACAGTTCACTTTCATGCATTAAACTCCAAAATCAAAGTAAGCTACCATAGCATAGGAAAGAGATTTTATTGTCAGCAAAAAAATTGAAATATAGAATGACCTTGCCAGCCCTTGAGAAGAACTCGTATACATCTCTTTCATCCGCTTTAAGAGAAATCTGAGAAAACGTTTTGAAGATTAGATCTGGCAGTTAATGAAATATTAAGAACAGATCATGTGATTGCATTCCAGATGTATTTGGAATACCTGATAGGCGAACACAGTTCTTTGATCTCTTTCAGGATCAGCATCAGGTTCTGTTGTTTCTTCCTTTTTCTCTTTGTGTCGCCTACAACATGATAAAAGCACAAAATTATAGCCCAAGTTGTTGGAATACATGCAATCCCTTTATAGCAGTTCAGATTTGAAAATAACAATAACATCTATTTAACAAACTATTGCATAAACCATATTCCCCAACACAAAATTCTCATGTTCCTTAAATTCGCAACATGGCAGCAAATTGTCTTTACATGTACAAAGCCCAAATCCACGTGAACACAGGCCTGCACGGAACTAAATTAAGTCAACATTAAATCCCCAGGTAGCATAGGTTTTAATTTATGACTTTGCTACTTGAACTCAAAAAGAATCAAACCCGTGGATTGATGGAAACGGTAATTAAAGGGGATGAATATCATCCAATTGCTATTAACACAAGATTTTGTACCTTCTATAAATAAAACAAAATCTTATATTGAAACAGCATCACCAACTTGGATTGATGGCAGAACGAGAGTGAGGGACCTAATTGCATTAAGTTGAAACCTGTTAAAAGCTTATATATACTGAGTAAGAGAACCATAAGCATAAAGAGAATGCAACCTTTATAATGCACAAAAAATATTTTTATATAGGACATCGCTAGTGATGCGATAAAACAGAAGGAAATAATCAACAGCAATAGGACAACAGAGTACACAAAAAAAACCACCCTGTCTATGCAATTGGCAAATCAATAGAATACAATAATATAAAAAAATAAAGGCCTTTAATCACATTGATCACATCACAGCAAGGTGCCAGCGATGTGAACAAAAAAAATTAATGTTGCAATGGAGCACCCAGTTCTGGACATAAACAACAGAACTGTTGGACTCTATCTGATGGTAGATTTTAAACCAGATTTAGGAACTTCATCTGTTATTTAAGGCTAGAGCATCTCGTTTAGTGGACTTCATTCACTCCAAAACCCCATGAACCAATTGTATAACAAAATTGAAAAGCCATGAATTGGAGAAGTTTCTAAAATCTAATATTTCTTCAATTAATCACAGAGACACCAATTTAGTACATGCAGTGACAGAAACAGTAATCAACATGTAGCCAAATGAACATTGCTTTTGTCCACAGGCATCAGAAGATGAATTGCTTCTCTTAAGCATTGCCCATTACTCCGTCACCAGCATTTCTGCAACAGAATAAATGCAATTAAGCAACTAATTTGAAGAGGGAAGGATTATAATAGCATGGCATCACCGCTGCTACAACGACCATTCAACAATGATGGTTGCAATGCATGCTTTCAAATAGAGTCCAGGAGTGATAAACTTTTGAAACCAATGACCTAAGGTTCCAGTACCAGGCCCAGTGGCTAGAAAGATTATTTGATGACCTTTCTACCATATCCACGTGTTCCTAAAATCTAACATTCAATATTCAGAAGCTATAATGCTGTTAAACAGCACAACTAACTATATGCAACTCAAAAACCACTATTCTCAAATCCAGTTTAGATATTATAATCAATACAAACAGTAAAACAAAACCTACAACAACCCTCAAAATAGAGATGAGAGGCAAGAGAGCAACCTTCTTCACAAAGACAAGCTCATGGGCATCAATGCAAATAACGATGACGTCCGGTAAAGCAGGACAACGAATAAATACCATTTATAAAAACGTGTAGGAGATTAAGCCTGATAGCTAAGAGGATAACACATTTCTGATCATCTAAGATTAACAGATTAAAAGTACAGATTGAAAGAAAAACTTCTCCCCGATTGATATCAAACATAGTCCCCCACCTACAAATTGTTCATGTCACATTTATAGACATGAAACTTGGGAATCTCATTTTGGCAATGAATATGACGAATGTGAAGGAGTTTCATGGGGGCATAGCTATCTCCGTAAGTTAAAATTGGTTCTTGCATAAAAGATGTACAAACTCTCATATAACTTCTCCAAATTTTAGTTTTTACCTCGTACATAAGCTAATTTAACTTGTGGAGAAGTCAATTTCATTTTTTACTTCATATTTTTCCTCCTAGGAGTCCTGATGAAAAAGTTTGCCCAAACATACTCTTAGTCATCATTAATTAAGTGGTATTCAAGTCAGTAGCATTTCTGCATCCTTTTCATATCCAATGCTCTGCTAAAGGGAAAATGGGCAATATTGTTTAAGTATATAGGCACGTCCAGACAGAGGAGGTTAATTCTCTAGATGAGATGCAGCAGAAAGAAATCATTATATACATAATCCCTGTTTACAACGGATGTAGGAAGTCAATAACTATCACAGTCAATCTACCACAGCAGCTAAAATGAATAAAACTTTAATGTGAAAGAATACCTGCTTTCTCTAACCCGTTCCCTTGGTTCCCTCACCCTTTCTCTGTCTCTGAAATCTTTATCAAGAACTGTTTCTCTGTCTCTGTCATCCAGATCACCCCGATGCCTTTCGGATCTACTTCTGCTGCGGTGTTCCTGTTCACTCTCACTTCCTCGGTCCCTTCTATCCCTTTCTTGGTCGCGCTCGCGATCTCTGTCTCTCTCCCTACCTCTCTTCATATCCTTGTTCTCATGGTCTCTGTCCCTATCCCTCTTCTTATCCCTACTGCCCCCAGAGCTTCTGTGCTGATCCTTCTCCTTCTCTCCCTCCCTGGACGGTAATCCATGACGAGACGAGCTTCTTTCTCTCTTCCTCTCATAATGGCGGGAATCATCTCCAGATTTTGAATGCCTAGAATGGTGTTCAACCTCCTCATCATCCTTCTCATCACTCCTATGCTTAGAACTCCGACCATGCCCTCTCTCTTCGGACTTCACACTTCTGTCACTACCGTTAGTCCTATGCTTCTCCTTCTTAACTTCAGCATTTTCAACCGTTTTCTCTAAATACTCGTACTCGTCAAAATCCATCATAACTCTACTAATCAAACTCCAACACTGTATTATACAGCTCGTTTCGGTCAAAATCTGCAAAAGTAATTAAATTAATGGCGTGAAATCTTCGGTGAATGCATAACAACTGAATGGAAACCTAATTGGAAAAGCGAACGATTAAAAAAACAAGATTAATAATAACAAATAACCTATTGAGCGAAGCGATTGCAAATTGGAAGCGTTAGGGTTTGCGTGGCGAAATCTGAAAAACACAGCAGAGGAGAAAGCAGACAAACACTCTTCAATAGTTGCTGCGCGTTACCATTTGCCATTATCAAACTCAAAAACTTCCCTCATTCTCTCCTCAAATCAGAATCAAAATGTGAGGTGGAATGTGCAGTGTTACAGTTATACTTAGGCTGCATAATACACATCAATTAGTAGTAATATTTTCTACTAATTTTATTTAACTATTATTATTATTATTATTATTATTATTATTATTATTATTATTATTATTGCGTCTAACATGGACCGAATTTGAGCCTTTAAAGAATGGGCTTCTGAAAACCCAGTCCAGTTCAGCTCCCACTTCCTGAAGTCCAACAAGGAAATTACTTCTCACACTGCTCTTTCCACTACTCATTCACTGCTTACTTTTTATGGGATTTCACAAGATAATAAATTCTCTAATAAAATATTTAGTATTGGTTAAAATTTATTCAGCTATCATGCAAATCCTGTAACGGGGTTATCTGTGAATTTTGGAATTTAATTTCATGCTTTTACAATCATTTCAATTTATTTCAGAATTTTGTTTCGAAAGTTTTCATAAATTCCAGTTGAATATAAAGCTAAAATAATTCAATAATTCTGGGACTAACAATGCAAAAAGGAAGCTCAAATATTTTTGATTAATTTGAAGTTTTAGAGAATTATCAAGTTGAATTGATGGGACTACAGATTTATACAACAAATACCGAGTTTAATTTTCATATTCTGTTAATATAAAGATTGTTAAATCATTAATCAATTAAAAATCACCACAAACATAACTCTTAAAATAATTCTTACAAATGTTAATAACATTATTCATAAGAATGAATGCTTAGGTGGGAGGGGCAAAAGACAAGCACCACTGATGAAAATTCCCAGTGATGAGTGGATAGTTAAAAAATTCCACGTCTCTGCAGTCAAATATAATAAACAATCCAAAACTGTTCTTCCATTCTAAAACTACCAACATTAGATGATGCAAAATTCCCACCAAATAGACCTTTTCATAGGTCATCTAAGGTAAATAAAATACAGCTGCAAGCAAGCACTGTGGGGTGAAGGATGTCTGTCACCCATTGCTTCATGTTTCTAAAGAGTATATTGTGTCATTGCACCAAATTTGTACTTCAAATATATTAACCATCCTATGTAGGTCAACTTTGATGCAACTTTTGTTGCTGATATCCCTTATTTGTTGAGGACTGATACCTCTGATACATCCTTGTTCTTACAGCTTGTGTCTTAGGGCATTTTGGAGGACTAAAAATGCCATAACTAGAAGGTCTTGGGAGTATTGGGAGCACTGGGATGCTTGGGGATGCCATCATTTGGAGCACTGAAAGAGCCATAACTAGGAGGTCTTGTGGTATTGGGAGCACCAGCATGATTTGGACCTCTAAAATTGCCATAACCAGGTCTAGGGGTGGTATTATTAGAAGCATTTGAAGGATGATTGTGGATATTCTCATGGGAAGGCATTGAATGTCTTGATCCAGGGGGAGTAAAACCTTGCCTGTTATTTTCCATTCCGGTATCAACATTACCATTCACCGGTGCTCGCCGCGGCTGATTCCAGTTCGGCGGTGGCGCCGACGACCTGAATGCATCTCTTGTTCCTGGACCTTGATAGTTGTTACTGCCTGTACTATTTGATGCTTGCTGGTATCTGTTTCTTGGCTCTACTCTTCTGTACCTATTCTCAGTCACAGCAGGAGGCACTTGTGCATTATTTTCACCTTGATTATTTCTCCTATACCTATTTTCGTACACAGTAGGAGATACTGGATCATTACTGCTAAATGCAGACCAGGAACTTTTAGAAAGCATGTCAGCATCAGAGGGGTTCTCCTCCGTTTCATATCCAGATTCTGCATGACTCTCATATTCAACAGAATCACTAGGATTGGCTGTTGAAGTCTCCATATTACCTTCCTGAGTCTTAGCATTTGCTGCATTTTGAAATTTTTTCCCACTTTTCTTCGCCCCAAACTTAATGTGTCTGACGATCATAAATGCATCTTTTTTTGCCATAGATGGTCCACTTTCCACAACGCACACATCTTCCATCTGCAAATAAATTTTTAAATGTAGAATGAAGGGTTTGCAGACAAAAGTATAATAAAGAAATCTTACAATACAGTTCAGACAGAAAAAAACCAGAATAAAGTAAGAATCATCATACCAGAGCAAGCAGGGGAGAAAATAATACTGTCAAGTCCTGATTTTCCTTGCCTGATATCTTGCACTGTTTCAAATAGACAAAAAAAAACAGTCATATTTCGGACAAGTCATTAACCAATTCAATACATAATACACAGTAACTGATAGCCACGTTCAGAAACAGTAAGGATATGTATCCTATCAGTATCCATTATGGTTTTATTTAAAAAAATAAATATTAAAATATCCTATACTATTAAGCTATGTGATTTTCTGAAAATATATGATTAGAAAATACGTCATCACCCCCTTTTGCCTTCCAATATGTCAATTGCTGGTTTTGCCTTACCATTTCTCTATTTTTTTTAATTTTATGAAAAGTATTTCAACTATTTACTTTACCAATATCACCTAAAGCTATTTAAATTTTCACTCTAAAGTTAGTATTTAGTATCTATTTAAAATAAAGTCTTTTCTCATCAAGATCACTTAAACTTATATTATAATCGTAGTGTCAAGTTAATATTTTAATATTTCTTTTAATAGAGCACATAAATTTTCATTCATTTATTATATTGATAACTAATTATTACTAGTAAAAAAACATACTTCATAGATATATAATATAATGAATTTCTATTATTTATCCTAAAGCTGTATTGATATATCATATAATAATATTTTTTTTATTTCTATTATTTTGTGAAATACATATTTTAATATGTATATTTCCTTTTAATATAATATGTATTGCATAACTTGTGTTATATATTTTTCTTATATGGTAAATTAAAAATAACAATAGTACTTTAGACAAATTTAATTGATTAGTAATGACAATTATATACTTACAAAAATTAATCTCATAAAAAGTATATTAATATTTGATAAAAATATTCTTAATTTGAATTTTTGAATACGAATCTTAAATTTATTGTATCTTATAGTTTCAAGATATCCATGCATCATAAGTGCAAACACAATTACTTACAATTACAACATTGTTCCTTGAATACTGTAGAGACAATATAGTCAAAAGAAAATCTAATTCAAAACCAAACTATAGACGAGTACCTTCACTCGATAACCCTTATCCATTAACTTTCTAATCATATCTGCTTTGTTCTTCAGGTCTTTTGCTTCCTGAAAACATCAACAGCAGAAATTTCAATCCGTCAAATTTTGCTTTTGCAGGATGAGTTAGTAAAACATGACACTCACTCAGAATCCACACACCATAGTTAGCCCCAATGCACACACATATATACACTATAAAGACATACTATCTTGCAGGTTCAACATTTATCCATACAAGTTGAAACTTGAATGGTTCATTTTGCCTTCAACAGGGCACTTGTTTGAGTTAGATGCTAAAAGTTATGGGCTAGTTCGTAGAAAGCAAGTACAGAGAATTCACTATTGCCAGAACAAACAAGGGCTTCCAGCTCACAATTGGCAACCTAGTAAAAACTACATGCTACTAGGCTTAATTTATGGTAGTAGATAATTCTGATAAGAAATAAGTTTGCTAAAACATTTAAACCATATAGAAAACTAAAAGGAAGGAGATAGAAAAGGCTTACAATTTTTTCAGAAAATCGCACTTCTTTAACATCTTTTCGTAGTGTCATGCCAGCCTGCATTTGCCAGAACACTGATTAGAAATAAGAACATTACATCTAGTGATCTAAAGAACTATGTCCTTCACAAGTTACTAGACATGCCATAATAGAATAATTACTACGTAAGTGCAATTCACGCACAAGACTCCCATCTAGCAAGGTTTTGGGAGGATAAATGTAGTCAGTCTTATCTGCACATGGCAAAGGGACTGTTTCCAGAACTTGAACCAGTGACCTCCCGGTCAAAAGCATTTATTCTACTAATCCATAAACCAGGAAATTTCTTGCTCAGTTGCTCCCATTATGGTAAAAGCCATACTTAACAACTATTGAAGGTGAAAGCCATATTTAACAATGTGATCTTGACTTAGAAAGAGGACAAATAAGTATGAGCTAGTAATTTGAAAAGTATGTGGTGATTTAGGAAGTTTTCATACCATACCCATAATTCCCATTTAAATTCCACCTGACCTTTATCTACTTATATCCAATTATGTTGCCAACACGTTGAACACATAATATGGCCCATCTATTCTAACAGGGTAAAAGTTCATGCAGTCCCTCTTCTTTGCTAACAGAGACTCCTATGTCTGAACATTCCACTATCAAATTAAAATGAGTATGACAAAATGTATATCATTAATGATGATAAAGAAACTTCACAAGCAACACCCATAGTATATATTACCTTGCTTTTAGCACGCTCCTTTTCCCATTCATGTCGCTTATACATTTCCTTGTTGAAGTCCATAATTTTACAGACGGGAGGATTGGCACTTTTATCAACCTGTTACATGACCAAATTCCAGACAATAAATGTCAAAAAGGGAAGCATCCTTTATGTGCTTAACCCAACCTCCCAACCTTCTTCATGCGAATTCGTATGCAAATTCTAACTCTTTATGGATTGACAAATTTGATACATGGGTGTATAGGTTATCTATCACTAGTCACAGAACATCCCTGTTTTTAGGATATGCTGTTCATGATGATCAAATCAATCACTACATAATCTTAGATACACCTGTTGTTTTTTGCCACAACTTAAGGTTAGATCTTACAATGATACAGTCCAGAGGCATCATAACAGAATGACTAAAAAGATTCCAAGGATGCAAAATAAATAAATAAATCCTTCAGTAAGTGATGATTTTTCATGAAATTATGTTATCTACTGTAACTTAAATCTCTATTTTGCAGGTATATATTGAAAAATTTCTTAACAGCTTCAATATATATATATATATATATATATATATATATATATATAAAAGGTTCATTCAATTCAACATGGGAAAAGACAAAAAGATCATTTACCTCGACTAAATCAAGTTTAAGCGTCTTGGCACGTTCCAATGCTTCGAACCTTGGTACTACTGAATGATGGCCTGCATGAACTCATGCATATTTAATGGGAAATTCATACGGCAAATAATACATAAAGATGATATTCCAAGCCCAATGTTCAAATTTGCATGTATGTTTATTTGAGTACTTCAAGTAGAGGTTAGGCCTAAACAAGGATCAAGGCTCCATTGTAGCAGTAGTTTAAACAGGAGAAAGAAAACAGCTATCTTATTATGATGTGCAACTGTAATATCTTTATCACAAAAATAGCTTAGTAGTTTTACCTTCTAGCAATTTTCCATAATAACAATTGCGCAGTTTAATCATTGAGAGAAGAAGAGTAAACATTACAAATGGTGATTGAAGGACAGTGTAAAATTCATGTATACTAACAGTGCATGTTATAGTATATATATACTCTTAATACATTGCGAAAGTAAACGACCAAACCAGCCTCAATTCAAATGAGTAATAGGTTTACCATCATCCAGAACAAGCCTGACATATGGAGCTTTGATTTTCTCATTCAACCGCAGTTCACTCGGATCCTCCTCCTCATTCCTGCGTTTTACCTGAAACTGAAATCCCACAAAGTGTTATAGAATTCAAAAGGGTACCACTTCAGCCACCAAGGCCAAATGAGCAACCCAGTTCCAAATACAGAGCAAAGGCAACAACTTTGACAGTCCCAGCCAATAAAAGTATGAAAAATTACCTGAACAGGAGCAGCGAAGAACCTCACGGTACTGAAAACGCTTCTGGGTCTGGCATGAAACACGGAATTCGGCTGTGGAATGTCCGCAAGGCAGGGTTTGGGGGCGGAAGCATGGGGAAGATGAATGTAAGATCGTTGGAATTGGATGCAGAGGGTTCTGAGCTTGGACTTTCCGATTTGGTGCCAAAACGCCATCACCTCAACGAATCAAACGGTTAGATTAACAGCAACTGAGGTTGGTGTTTGTTTAGCACAAAGAAGAGAGAGAGACAAGACAACCTCAACCTTTTATGTTATGCCATAGTCGCGTGTTCTTTTCTCTGTAACTAAACTTTTATTGGGAACTGAAATGGGCCTGGGTTATGTTTGGGCCTGTGATCAAGATTGAAATGCAATTGCTTCCTGCACCCCACACTTGCTTCCTGTCAAGTGACAGACATGTGAATAGACCGTTATATTCTTGTTAATGAAGACAAAAGGGTTAGGGTGTTGGTAGAGCCACCGCGGAGATCGTGAGTTGCTGGAAGTTGGACGTGCTGAAGAGGGGTTTGAAGATCGGAGGTGTTGCAAGTTGTTGGCTTGTGAGAGAGATGAAGTGAAGAATGGAGATTTAGACAGTTAAGGTAAGTGATTGAGTTTTGATCTTAAAATATTGAGGGTCAATGAGTGTTTCTATTATAGATGGATGTGTAATTGAAGATCGTTTTTCAGAATGAGATAAAAAACGTAAGTAATTTTTTTTCCATTATTTTAAATATTTTGAAAAACTTTTTTCGTAATAAACATATATGGACTTAAAAAATGTTTTCCAAAATAAGTTTATACTATTCTGGAAACTATTTTTTCATAATAGTTTTTTTCATTTACAAAAATTATTTTCCGTAATCACATCATCTCACCCCTTCTTCTGAAAAACTATTTTCTGAAATACAAATTTCTTATACGAAAAAAATATTCCAGAATACAATATTCTACTAAAGGGTGTTTAAGGTAATATAAATTTTTGAGGGATGTAGAAAACAATTGTGAGAGTGCAAGAAGCAATTTCCAGATTGAAATTTTACATTCAAATTTAGAACTTTTTATTTAACAGTGATACCAGAATTGATTTGTAATTAGATTTGATAACCTCTTAATTATATTGATACTTTTAATTTTTTATTTGAATTTGAATTATGCTGTCAAAAATTATTTTTGATTTAAGTTGTAATTGATCATTTTATAAAACAAATATTCGTAGCATTTGTTTTTATTTCTATTTGATATTTCAGGTATAAATTATTAATTTGTTAAATATTGATATTTGTTTTTATATTTAATATTTTTATTAGATTCGTTTACAAATTCGCATAAAGACTTTTAAATTTTAAATGGTAGTTGAGTTATGGTTTAGATATTCTTAATTTAACAACTTTGTGGTATATGGCTTAATTCATTTAGCCTTAACTGATAGTATAATACCGTATCATATCTAAACAAATTTAGTTTGAGGAGAATTGATTTATTACTTTTAAAAATAATAACCTATAAAATATATAACGTTAACTAGAAGTAAGATATTTTAATAATTTATAAATTAATATAAATTTAATTTTAAAAATTTTACGTTAATTAGAAATAAGATATTTTAATAGTTTATAAATTAATATAAATTTAAGTTTAAAAATTCGTTTTGTAAAATTGAATTTCACCTTTCTAGAATAAAATGAAATTATTAATCAAAATATATTTCATCTTCATTGACCTAAGTTGAATTTAACTAAAAATATTCAATTTAATTAAGTTTATTTATGTACTCAGTTTGTCTATCTTTGCGTTGTAATCAATAGATATTCAAAAATAAAATAAAATTTAACGTAAATAAAATAATTTGAACTCACATTTATTTATTTCTATGTAAAATGTGTTAAAAAAAATACACCTTCATTTTATGTTTCGGCACAGATTATATATAATCTAATAAAAAATTGACTATTTCGAAAATTATAAAAGGGAAAAACAAGCATATAAGCATGGATTCTAATAAACGAGTTTATCGTGTGATTTTCTTCTTTCGAAAAACTTAGACGACGTAAAATCTTGTATTTGAATTTGAGTAAATATAAAATATATATAATTTTAATTAATTTGAATCAAAATAATTTTATTTTATCAATTTTGCTGCTATATATTGATATATTGATTATAGTTACCTTAATTAATATAATTATCATTAATTAAAAAGTTATATTTCTCCAGATTAAATTTTTCAAAAATTAATTTCAAAATGAATTAAAATACACATTAGTGTTATTAACTATTTTAAATCGTAATATACACTAATGATATTATAAGCAAGATGTTCAAATCATTTTAAGCTTCAATTGTCATTGTAGTTTTTATAATTATATATTATAAAAAATTAAAGCATAAAATAAAAAATTACACTTTTTTTTCTAATCATAGTAAAAGTGCGATTTTGATTCCTCGTTAAACCTTAATTAAAAATGTTGACGCGTCGTTAATAATGTACCATGTAAAAAAAAATTAATAATGTATATCACCGCTATTACTAAACTAATATAATATATATATATATATATATATATATATATATATATATATAATTTCTGAATGTTATATATTTCAAATTTAATAAAATTATAAATAATTTAATAGTAGTAATCTTGTAATGTCCCCACTACCCATAATTAAAATAAAATAAAAATACATAACATATGTACACATATATGATGATATAATTATGGAAAGGCAATTGTTTCGGATACCATACAAATTGTTTCAATTAAAGTTCTAAATATCTTAACAGTAACTATCTTATTTTTAACAAATTATTAAAAAATAAAATAACCATTAATATTCAATTGATCGAAAAAATAAAAATTTATATTATACATAAAATTATTGTCCCATTTTATAGTGTAAGAAGTAATTGTCAACATTAATTTTATTATTATTAAAAAAATAAAAATATATCATATATATTGCAGAAATATTTCTGAGCGTGTAGGAAAAAATAAAGACTATTTAATATATAAAATTCAAAATAAAAATAATAAAAATATTATTGGTATGTTAAAAAATTATATACTGGAGAAAAGAATTTGTATTCAGGTTTAAAAACTAAACAAATTATTATAACATGTATTTGAAAAAGATCAAACTAAAATTTCAATGTTTAAAATAACACTACTGCTATTGTTCTGTATAAAGGTGATACAAAACATACAGGATCATGACTCGTCATTAAATTATTATCAATACATAAATCAAACACATGTAAACTATAAAATCTCATTAAATTATATATGTAAATTTTACACAAAATTATCAATAAATAAATCAGCCATAATATTTATCTTGAAAATTTCACCATTTTTAGATATTTGAATATAATAAATTTAAATTAATTTTACTTTAAACTATTTATTTTTTAAATGTTTTATTTAGATAAAACAATTCAAATTTATTAAATTTAATTTTTTTCATTTGAACCAAATATTTTAATTACCATTGAATGTTAAATACTTTTTATATTAAAAATTATCATTAATTCAAAAATATTAATATTAATGATTTTTCATTTGATATTAGTTCAAATTATTTTTTGGTCTCTAAATTTTTTTTTAATAATATTAATATTTTTTTTTCATATTTACATCAGATAAATTTATTTTTAATTAATGCCAACTATAATATTTTAGTATAACATGGGTTCTTTTTACTATGTTTTTAGTTGGTTTTTTTTTCTAATTTAAAAAATTCTTAATTGACATTGACTAAATCAATTATAATTAATGTTGGCTAAATTTTTTCTCAATCAATATTAAAATAAAATTCTAATCAACTATTAGGAAAAAATAACATGGTATCAGTGTCAAAAACAAATAACAATTACTACGTACTAGGGGTGAGAAAATGTGTATGTGGAGGGAGGGAGGCTAGAACCAAGTCGGTTCACTTTTTTTTTTAATTAAAATGATTACAAGATATATTTTTTTATTGTTATAATTGAAGATGCAGATATTCAATATTGTTGAAATTTAAATCTGATTGACATTTAAATATAATAATTTAATATGTAAAAGTAATAATAATTCTTAATTCGTCAAATTAAAAATAATGCAGATTGGCTCGCTAATACAAATATTAAGTAGGGCATGTCAAAATTTTAATCCCACATCATCATGCCGTAGTAACAAACCTTCCTTAAAACAAATAATAAAATACAATATGGATTAATTCATTTTTAAACATAATTTAATTTTAATTATCACTTTGTCAGTAATTTCACGCACTTATTTATCTTATATTCTTATCAATATTATTTTTAAAAATTATTTATAAAATTATATCAGTATACTAACAAAAAAAAAATATTAATACTGCTCCTTAAATATAAATGTGAATATGTTTTCATATATATGTATATATATATATATATATATATATATATATATATATATA
>Ga0209700_100175_pt1 | contig 101871 bp, 54 predicted proteins | sample SiratroredBW_FD_187528 | JGI IMG/M metagenome (GOLD analysis project Ga0209700, IMG submission 187528) | Root nodule microbial communities of legume samples collected from California, USA - Siratro red BW (SPAdes) (version 2) | ecosystem: Host-associated > Plants > Roots > Nodule | place: USA...
AAGGCTTTAGTCCTTTAAAGGGATCAAATACCTGGAAATTTCAAACATGTCATTTCATTTTGGAATTTGGTAGCCTTCTTCTTCACCACACAAAGACTTAAATGAGAAAATTCCGAAAATTTAAGAATTAGTTTGATAATATGCTAATTTAGAAAAAAAAAACTGTCATAAAATTGTATAAAAAAAAATATTTAAGGAAGTAGTGTTAGATCACCTAATTAATTCACGCATAATACAAAATTAAATTATTATTGTTTTTTTGTAAATTTAAAACAGTGTAGCTTCTTATATATAGATTAAACTGAATGGATTGGTAGCAACCAAAATCCAAATGAAAATGGGTGGTGTTGTACCTTCATACTTGATCATCTTCCTCTGCTTCCTACTTCATTTTCCTTCCTACAATTGTTTGGTGTGCAACCCTTATGACAAACATGCCTTGTTACAATTCAAAAACTCTTTTGTTGTTGTCAACTCTTCACTTGGCTTTGATTATTGTTCCTCACATTCTTCAGAGACAGAATCTTGGAAGAACATCACAGACTGCTGCGGGTGGGATGGGGTCACGTGCAACTCCAGTTCAGGGCACGTGATTGGCCTCGACCTTTCTTGCAGTAGTCTCAGAGGCGAGGTACTGGGTCCCAATAGCTCCATTTTCAGGCTAAGCCACCTTCAACAACTCTCCCTTGCTTTCAATGATTTCTCTGCATCTTCAATACACTCTGCCATTGGTGACCTTGTCAACCTCACTGATCTAACTTTATCATGGCATGGAACCAGCGGTGATGTTCCCTCCACAATCTCTCACTTGTCAAAATTACAATATCTTCATCTCACTAGCGACTCCAGAACGAGACTTGATCCATACACTTGGAACAAACTCATTCAGAACGCTACTAATTTAAGAGAGATTTCTTTAGAAGGAGTGAACATGTCTTGTGTGGGAGAGAGGTCTTTGTCATTGTTAACCAATCTGTCATCCTCTTTGGTTTCTCTCCAACTCTCGGACACCCAAATCCAAGGGAAATGGCCAACTCAGATCTTCCGTTTACTCAATCTCCAAGAAATAGATTTGTCATACAATGAAAACCTGAGAGGTGAACTTCCAAACTCCAACTGGACTACTTCTCTAAGTGATTTGTCTCTCTCTGGAACTGCTTTCTCAGGATACATTCCCCATTCCATAGCCCACTTGAAGTCTCTTAGTTTACTATTTCTTTCGGGTTGCAGTTTCAACGGATTTCTTCCACCATCATTGTTTAATCTAACTCAACTTTATTTCTTAGATTTATCATATAATGAGTTAGTTGGTCCCATCCCAACCCAAATCACCAAACTCTCCAAATTATCGTACCTATTTTTGTCTGGTAACATGTTAAATGGACTAATTCCTCGCTGGTGTTATTCTTTGCCTTCCTTATTGATGTTGGATCTTCATCACAACCAGCTGACAGGGTCAATTGGTGAATTCTCAAATTCTTTGCAAACTTTGTGGCTCTCTAATAATAAACTGCAAGGTAATTTTCCAAATTCAATATTTGGACTACAAAGTCTTGTATTTTTGAGTTTGCAATCAACGGACTTGAGTGGCGTTGTGGACTTTCATCAATTTTCAAAGCTTAGAGCACTAGATTATTTGGATCTTTCTAACAATAGTTTTCTCTCTGTAAACTTTGAATATAATTTTGACTACGTCTTACCCAACCTTCGATACTTGTTTTTATCTTCATGTAACGTAAGTAGTTTCCCAAAATTCTTGGCACCACAAAGTCTGAAAGATTTAGATCTTTCTCATAACAGAATTCGTGGAAGCATTCCTGAATGGTTCGGTGAGAACCTCTTGCGCGTCTGGAAGAACATTACTTCCATTGATCTCAGTTTCAACAAGTTGCAAGGACATGTGGACTTTCATCAATTTTCAAGGCTTAGAGCTCTAGTTTATTTGGATCTTTCTCACAATAGTTTTCTCTCTGTAAATTTTGAAAATAATTTCGACGACGTCTTACCCAACCTTCGATACTTGAGTTTATCTTCATGTAACGTAAGTAGTTTCCCAAAATTCTTGGCTCCACTGCAAAGTCTGAAAGATTTAGATCTTTCTCATAACAGAATTCGTGGAAGCATTCCCAAATGGTTTCGTGAGAGCCTCTTGCGCTCCTGGAAGGACATTTATTCCATTGATCTCAGTTTTAACAAGTTGCAAGGACATATTCCAATGCCACCAAATGGCATCAAATTCTTTTTAGTCTCAAATAATGAGCTGAGTGGGGACATTTCTTCAGCACTGTGCAACGCAAGCACTCTTTCTGTACTCAACTTGGCTTGCAACAACTTGACAGGACTTATTCCACAATGCTTGGGAACATTTCCTTCTCTTTGGGCGTTGGATTTGCAAAAGAACAACCTTTACGGAAGCCTACCTCATAACTTCTCTAAAGAAAATGCCTTTGAGACTATAAAGTTGAATGGAAATCAGTTGAAGGGACCGTTACCACAGTCTTTGGCTCACTGTACAAGCCTCGAAGTTTTGGACCTTGGAAACAATGACATAGAGGATACGTTTCCCTTTTGGTTAGAAACTCTGCCTACTTTACAGGTACTCAGTTTACGCTCTAATAAGTTTCATGGTGTCATCAATTCTTCCGCTACCAAACTTCCATTTCCCAGGTTGAGCATTTTTGATATCTCCAATAACTATTTTACTGGACCCTTGCCAGCATCATACATCCACAACTTTCAAGGAATGATGAATGCCAATGACAACCGAACTGGTTTGAAATATTTGGGTCATAATAGTTTATATACGGATTCAATAGTGATTGTAATGAAAGGGAATTTCAGAGAGCTGGAGAGGATATTGACTGTTTTCACAACCATTGATTTATCGAATAATATGTTTGAAGGAGAAGTTCCGGAAGTCATTGGAGAGTTGCATTCTCTCATAGGGCTTAACCTTTCACACAACAGAATCAGTGGTAGCATCCCACTTACAGTTGGTAATTTAAGGAGTTTGGAATGGTTGGACCTCTCATGGAACGAGTTGAAGGGTGAGATTCCGATGGCTTTGACAAAGTTGAATTTTCTGGCGGTCTTGAACCTTTCAGAAAACCAATTTGAGGGAGCGATACCTAGAGGTGGACAGTTTGACACATTTGAAAATGATTCCTATGCAGGAAATCCAATGCTATGTGGAAAACCTTTGTCAAAAGCCTGCAATGAGGATAAAGAAAGGGTAGCACTTTCAAGAGTTGATGAAGAAGAATCAGGATTTGGGTGGAAAGGCGTTGTAGTGGGGTATGGATGTGGGATGATGTTTGGAATAATATTGGGTTGTAATGTGTTCTTCGCTGGAAAACCCCAATGGCTTGCAAGACTTGTTGAAACTGTGTTAAATGTGAGACTCGTAAGAACAAACAACAGAAACCGTGCAAATGGTTGGAGAAGGAGTTAGTTTAATGTAGTTTTGTTTTATGTGTGGTCAACTGTTTATCTGTATTAGCTTTTTGTACCCAAGCTCTCTATTAGCTGACACATAATAAGAAGTGTATTCCACCACACATCCGTTAATAGTACTCCATCATGTGAAAAAACATATTTGTCTATTAGTTACATTTTAATTCGGACATATTTTCTTTGGAATCTTAATTGAGTTCAACTAAGTATGCCTTTATCTATTATTTCTCCAAATGTTATATTTAGAGTAGATGACACTCCCTTTTTAGCTGGTGCTTTCGATCTTTTTTTCTTTTCTTATCTTATCTTACTTTTGTTTGTAACAATATTTTGGATGTAAGACAGATAATGAAAAAGGACAAGAAATGTGTTGATAAGGCAATACACTTTTCAAAATTCATAAAACATAATATGATTTGAAAAATGTAAATGTGAATTAAGTACATATTATTTTAAACATTATCGAAATAAAAAGTTATAATGCATTGTGATTATAAATTACTTTATATTATATACATTTAGAAATAGCACTACCAATCTATTTTTTTTTTAAATAATTCTTATAGAAGAATTTTTTTTCTTGTCTTAATGAAAACTAATGTTTGCGTATTTCTATATTACACGTATCTTTATAAGTTTTTTTTTTTTAATTTTACTACCTATAAATAATTTAACCAACACGAATAAGTGATGTATCCAAAAATATCAATATCTAATACTTGTTTAGATATTGCATTTGTTTCACGGTTAATGAATTACTCTCTCCCTTCATTAGTGGAGAGAAATTTCTTTTACTCCGTAGAGCATTGATTCTTTTAACCTTCTATCAGGACAAGAAATTTTACAATTTAAAAAAAAAAACTAAGTATATTACTTTGAATAGTTTTTATTTCAAATTATTTAAATTGTTTAAATGTTTTATTTCATAAAACAATGCAAATTTACTGAATTTAAATTTACTTGTTTGAATAGAATATTTCAATTATACAAAAAATAAAAAAAAATACTTTTAATATTAAATAGTATTGAATAAATAAAAAAATATCAATCACTATTATTGCTTGATTCAAATCTATCAACATTTTTTCAACTAACACCAACACAAACTTTTCTTTATTAACATCAATTAAGGGTATTTTCAGAAAATATGAATCACCATCTAATGAAAAAAATAATAATTTCAACAACGATTAATGAAAAATAATTTTTATTAAAAAATATTCGTGGGTCACTTTTAATTCTATCCTGCATCGGGTGATGATCCACAAACAAAAAAAAAAAGATTTATGAATATTTTATTTAGTAATTAATGTGACAAAATAATATTTTGTTTAAGACCTAAAAACACTTACCAGTTTGGACCTTAAGTGATCCTGATTAAAACTAATGAATGATTTCATCACATTACACTTTTCTAAGCTTGATTTGTTACCACATTTTCAACTCTCACCACATTAATTATCAATACATCAAAGTCACAAAAACTTTTGTGGATATAATTGCAATGAGTAGATGTTTTCAGAATACTCAAATTGCATGATGTGAGTTTTGTGTGGGGTTAGTAGATGGGTTTATAGTAATGGGTCTTAATCATAGTATCCCTCTTCTCGGCTATAAACAAAGGACAATTCAGAAGAAAGGAGGTCCAACCCTACCCTCCTAAAAGGTTACAAGCCATCCATTCAGTTTTCTTGTCTCTGTGTTAGGTCTCTTTTCTCATTTCCCTTTCTTCATACAATCATTTCTTCAACCATTTGGGCCATGGTGGTCCCCAACTTCCCAAGGTATACCCCTAGTTTCTGTCACTGAATTGGGCCTCCCAAGTCCCAACTACGTAAAACACTGTCTCCTAACTATATGAAACAGATCACATACAAACCAATAATTTCTATAAAAACTAACATTTCTCTATATCAAATACCACACATAATGGACACACCAAAAGCTAAAGAACTATCCTAAAAACAAATTTAGATGTCGTTTTCTTACCATAATCTTTAATAAAAAAAATATTGATTGGTGTCCTATCTTATATGTTTAGTGTCTTGATGGTTTTTATGGAAACAGTAATAGTGAAAACAAAAGCATTATCTCTTGAGATTTTTACTCTTTTGTAAAATTATTTAATATTTCACTCACTTATAAGCTTCTGTTTATGAGATTTTTAGTCTTTTATATCTTGAATTAAACAAACATACATTAGACTATTATTTAGAATAAGATAAAGTAAACAAAAATTACAATTAAAAAATAAAATTGAATTATCAATAAATATTGAAAAAATGATTTCAATAATAAAAATTAAAATTCAAAAAAAATCGATTTAGCACAATCTGTTATAAAAATTGAAAAAAAAAACTAAATCATACAAAACCTTATAATTCAACGTGAAATTAGAAGTAAAATGAAAAGAATTAAAAAGAAGAAAAATAAGAAAAACATGCAAACGTAAAATGAGAAGAATTAAAAGAAATAGAAAACTAAAGGAAAACAACACAATTAGGTTATAACGTATCGATCGTGTATTTATATTTTGAACATGAGCTTATTTATTCCTAATAACCCTAAAATCGATAAGGAAATATGCTAGTGTTAAAACTTGTTATATATGAAAATATTACTATTCAATTGTTTTATATTTAGAAGTAATTGAATTTTTTTATTTAAATATTACGTAAAAAATAAGTATATATTTTAGATTAGACAAATTTTTACTTACAAGTCCATTTTTTTTTTCATGTTGCGGTTATATTAATCTTTAATTATTACTTTTTTACAGTTAATCATCCTATTTAGGATCTCGACTTACTATAGTAAAATTATATCAATAGAAGTTACATACTTTATAAATTTCTATCTACCATTTATTATCTAAATAATTTGATGGATACATGATCAATTGTTGAATTATGTGTCCGTAAATTATTAAAAAGATAAGATTTAAAATAGTAACTACAATTAAATAAGTTTAACATCATAGTGCTGTATGTGAAATTAGATTGTTCAATTAAAATGAAATCTTTATGTTCACGTAACCTACACTGTTTAATAGGCACTTGACAATGGAAACAATAAACATATTCATTAATTGAAAACTTAAACTTATCTCAATAACTGCTTTCAACACTTATCATGTGGGCCCCTGTTTATTGGAAACGTTAGAGCTTATACCAACGATCAAGGGATGTGTCACTGTAAAATCATAATTCTTCATGGAGTTAAGTCCCAATAATACAAATATTTTCAAAAATTAAAAAAAAAATTATATAATAGAGTTCACAATCACAACTTAGAAGTAAAATAATAGATTTGAAGTTACTTAGGTAACTTGCATTAATATAAAATTTGATGCCTATTATTGTACGAGTTTAACTGTAAACATCTTCAACTAAACTAAATAAAAAATAATGTTCGGTATAACTTTTAACATGCAACTTTACGTGTTTATTGTTTTTTCTTAAAAGATAATTTTTTAACATAAACTATATGTATATTTTATGGAAGGCAATCGTCATTGAGTTAAATAAAGTTGATATGAATCACAAAACTTTCTTTATAAATATTTAAAACAATTACTAAGAAGATTTGGAATCAAGCCCACTATTTAAGATGAAACAAGCTTTCTTTTAATTATCTAAACATGGAGTGTCAAAATCATTTTTTTTTTAAGAAAAAAAAAATTGGGTGGTCATGGCTTTTTAAACTGTTACAATGAATTAACAATAGAAAATAAAATAAAATAAAAACAAAATAGTAGCCGTTAGGAAAAGAAAGGCAACGTCCAAAGATAGTATCTTGTTTCTTTCTATAATACTCTCTCTCCGACCCGACCTCCTCGTGCCATGTGCAGCCAACCAAACACAATTCAATGTCAGAATTTTATTAATTCAAAATCCTAATTGTTTTATTTTATTTTATTTTTCATATTTTTTACCATCATAAGATCATATTATAAAAGGTAAAATAACAAAACTAATTCCAAAAGATTAATTTTTCACCATATTTTCATGAAACCATTCAAATTTGATTTGCTGTCTTATCAATTTAATTTTCTTTTAGTTAAAAGCTTTTGTTTTCAATGTTTTTCATTATTTTACACGCAGGATTTATTAGATACAGTGAATTGTCGACATGGTGGATATGAGTAGGCACAAATCTTACCTCACCTGACTAAGACGTGCCGCTACAAATTATAAATCCTTAACGGACCCCTTTGAAAAGAAATGCCATAAAGTTTGTAACTTTTGCTTATTGCTTACTTTCTGCCTTTTTGGGTTTTCTCCCTGTGGTCGGTTGAAGTAACAGTTGCAGTGTGATCATCTCAATTGCGTTGAAAATCTACTCTTTGCGTTTTTTCCATTTTGTTTCAGCTCGTTTTCTGCTTTCTTGCCTTTTCTATTCGGAGAATTTGTTGCTGCAGACAAGGTAATGTACCCCAACGGAGTGGATCTACTGTATAACAATATTCAAGGACATATTTTTTTTTCATTTTTTTTAGTTCCTATGGTTTCCAATGCTGAATTTTTCTGGGTGTTGAATTCTGTGTTTTCTGTTGATTGGTGGCTAAGATGGCTAGAAGAACGAAATATGTCATGAAGTTTTGCTTTAATTTTTGGTTTTGCATGGAAAATGGGAATTCAGAATCATGATCGGTTATGCCTAACGGAAAAACATTCTTTTGTTTAGAAGTGGATTATAGTTTGACCACCGAGAGATACTGGGGTAGAAGGGTTGATTGGTACTTACCTCCTCACTTGATTATGACTTGGGGTGAAATTTTGGGGGAAGAGAAAACTCAATTTGACTGCGACTTTTCAGCCTCTCCCACTTCACAATTTTTCTTTTTAATATTATGATTCTGTTTTTGTCTATATCATCTCAGGAAAATCAGTTTTTTACATCAGTTCTTATTTCAAGTAGGATGTCAAATCTTCTTGTCATTGTCTGCTTTGTCTTCCACCTATCACTGCTGCAAAATAAGGTTGTACTTTTAAGTTCGAAGCTTATAAAGAAATGGTATTGATTTTGATATCATGCTTATTTGTATATTTGACAGGGAGTAGCTTCGTTTTTCTGAGTTGGCATATGCTTATGGCTTCTTTGAGTGATATAGGACTGGCAGCAGCAATTAACATCCTGAGTGCATTTGCTTTCTTGTTGGCTTTTGCCATACTTCGAATTCAACCTATAAACGATAGGGTGTATTTTCCAAAATGGTATTTGAAGGGTTTAAGGAGCAGTCCATTGCAAGCAGGGTTATTTGTCAGCAAGTTTGTGAATTTGGACTTCAAGTCATATATAAGGTTCCTGAGCTGGATGCCTGCAGCATTGCAAATGCCAGAACCTGAACTAATTGACCATGCAGGCTTGGACTCTGCTGTTTACTTGAGGATCTACTTACTTGGGTATGCTCTGATCAATCACTCTTTGTGGCATTTGTGGATGTCAACCATTCATTACTTTCTTGCTTTCTTATCTGGTTTTTCCTTCACTTCCAATGGTAGTTTGTTTTCAGAATTTTCCCAGTTTTTTGCTCATTGCTTATGTCTTTTGATTTTTTACCAACTGGGTCTTTTAAAATGCAGGCTGAAAATATTTGTCCCGATTGCATTCCTAGCATTTTCTGTTATGGTTCCTGTCAATTGGACAAATAGCACCTTGGAGCGTTCCAATTTGACTTATAGTGAGATAGATAAGCTTTCTATTTCAAATATTCCAACTGGATCAAATAGGTATGCAAACTTTTCAACCTGTAGGATTGTTTGCTTTATTTTCTACCTTTCTTTGGCCTTTTACATATTCTCTCACCTGAAATGAACTTTCTAATGATGCATGTTTGTTTTTTAAAGAATTGCACATTAGTATTAGTATGTTGCGTACTTTCATTTTTGTCCCTGTTGTAGAGGGGGTGAATTGGTATATACATCTCTGAGGTATTGCATGCAAATCTTCTAAGTCAAGTTAAAACAAAATAATAACTACTTGCAGAAGCTTACTCTCTTCCTGAAGTAACTACCTATTTTTCCGAACAAGCATGATTATCTTCCAATGCTTTTTACATGGATTGCAGATTCTGGACTCATTTGGTAATGGCTTATGCTTTTACCTTCTGGACATGCTATATCTTGAAAAGGGAGTATCAAACAGTTGCAACAATGAGATTGCATTTTCTAGCATCAGAAAGACGCCGTCCAGACCAATTTACAGTAAGAATAAGTTTTATATCTGAACAAGACGATATGTTCATACTCTTAGTACCACTCTTTCTGTAATAATAATTTATATCCTAAGATGCGTAAAGTCCACATCTCTCCTACCTTCTTACATCAAAAGGACTGTCCTTCTTTCAAGTAGTGATTGAATTGTACCTTCATTACCTTCCTAAATATTATTTACATCTGTGCAGGTACTTGTTAGAAATGTACCACCTGATCCTGATGAATCAGTTAGTGAGCTAGTGGAACATTTCTTTTTGGTCAACCATCCTGATCACTATCTCACTCATCAGGTCTGATCCTTTTCTATTACAATCACACTTGCCTAATTATTTTTTTGTTTCAAATCTTGTAATATGGTTTTTGTAATTTGAGTGTATCATATTAACAATATTTACCATTTATAACTTATATCCTCATATCAATTTTGTTGTATCCATTATTTCCTAATCTTTTTCGTAGGATTAGTTATAATCTTAGGACCAAAGAGATACATATTTCTTAGTTGGGGTAAATTTTAGTGTACTATAGCTTTTCATAGTATATTTGGACAAACTTCCTCTTCAGTTTGTTTCTGTTAGCTAAAGATTACATATTGTACTAGAAACTTTCAGGTGAAACCTATGACAACTCTTTGTAGCATGATCAAGTCAATGACCAAGATTTATTATGTTAAATGCACTGTTGAAATGGATTTTGCTAGGACAGACCTTGAACTACGAGACAATCTCTCGTTACTTTTGTTTTTTTTTCCCCTTACTTTTTAAGATATTCCTGCAGGTTGTTCACAATGCAAAGAAACTTTCTAGTCTAGTTTCTAAGAAGAAGAAAATGCAGAATTGGCTTGACTACTATGAACTTAAATATTCTAGAAATCAATCCACAAGGCCATCTAAAAAGGTATGCTATTTTCAGTAATCTGGTTCCTATGAGTTCTGAATTATCTTCCATTTTTTAAATTTTCAGCATAAACTCTATCTATTTTTCTAAAGGCATTCCATTTCTTTTTCTCCTGCACTATAATTCCATTATCTTGTACTTGCTTGCAGACTGGTTTTCTAGGTCTTTGGGGTGATCGAGTGGATGCAATTGATTTTTATACTGCAGTAGTTAACAAATTATCAGAAGAAGTAAGCAGTGCTTTCTATGTTTATTTTACAATGCTGATAACTAAAAAGAAATTTTATTCCATTCTCAATTGTGAAAAAAAGAAAAATGAAAGAGATCTGAGCTAATTATCGTGCTGTAACACTGACGGCAGGCATGCTTATCTAAAATGATTTTCGTTCAACTAAAACAGAATAAGAGATCCTTCTATAAGATGTGTTTTCCATCAGTAACAGAATTTGTCTTCGTCTTTGAAATTCAAATATTCGCTTATGATCATCATTATACGTCAACAAATCCATTTTCTGTTATATATGTTTCTTGCATCATAGATTATTGAGTTCTTCATTTTCTTTTAAGAAAATGATTGAGTTTGATGTTCCTATGCACTTTCAGATAGAGTTGGAGAAAGATAAGGTGATGAAGAATCCTAAATATATAATGCCAGCGGCTTTTGTTTCCTTCAGAACACGTTGGGGTGCAGCTGTTTGTGCACAAACTCAACAGTCTAGAAATCCAACCGTGTGGTTGACTGAGTGGGCTCCAGAACCTCGTGATGTGTATTGGGACAACATGGCAATACCATATGTTTCACTCACAATAAGGAGGCTCGTAATTGCTGTAGCTTTCTTCTTTCTGACATTCTTTTTCATGATCCCCATTGCTTTTGTTCAGTCATTAGCTAACATTGAAGGCATTGAAAAAGCAGCACCTTTCCTTAAACCTTTTATTGAAATGTAAGTGTTATTTATTTTTAATATCATCTTCTTGTCCTTTTTGCATGATACATATTTCCGTCTGAACAAAATTTATTGAATAAATATGGAAACCTTTTCCTACTTTTATGATTGCAACCCAGAATATGTTGGAGGTTCTATGTCTGACCGAGTAAGATGAAAAAACAAAATGTTACATAACCATGTGTTGCTCTTTGATACCCTAATGGTGTCTGTGGTGGAAACTAATGTTACGCTTCTCTTTTATCCAGGAAAGTCATAAAAGCGTTCATACAAGGTTTCCTTCCCGGTATTGCTTTGAAGATATTTCTCATATTTCTGCCATCAATATTGATGATGATGTCCAAGTTCGAAGGGTATATTAGCACTTCTTCTCTGGAAAGGAGAGCAGCCACAAGATATTACATCTTCCAGTTCATTAATGTATTTCTTGGGAGCATAATTACTGGGACCGCATTCCAACAGCTAGATGAATTTCTCCACCAGTCAGCAAATGAGTAAGCCCTCCTAGTACTACTATTACAATTATTAAGCATCTTCAGCTGTAGAAGCACTACAGATTTTACCAAATGCATTTTACATTTAGCTTTCATTTATGTTAGCAATTAAGTTCGAAAACTAATTATTTTCGCTCATTCTGGTCAACACAGTCATTTAGATAATCGTAAAGCAATCATACAAAATATCCTTTCATTTGAATCATTAATGTAACTAGCACATTATATTTTAATTAGGTTGTATACATTATCATTTGGCAATGATCATGTGCTTATTTGTTTTCCATTCAATTCCCATCTCACTTTTCAAACGTTCAACTCAATCCACCTCTCACAATGGATTAACGTTAAGATTGAGCTGAATTATAAACACAACCACATTGTATAAACTTGTTTGGCATTCCTCAGATTTTCCATTTTCTTTCCTATGAAAATTGAGTTAAAAAAAAGATTAAGCGAATGACACATGCAAGGTTATGCTTGTGTAAAATATCTGAGGATTGAACAACATTAACTCAAAAGTGTTTGGTTTGTCTCTTCATTTGTAAGTAGTGCTATTTTGTGGCAAACTCTTCTAATCCTAGAGTTTTAATAACCTGAAGTAAAAAGGTCTGAGGTTATAAGCCGTCACAAATAGCTTTCAATAACGTAAAGATATGCTGTGTATGCAGAATTCCAATAACAATTGGTGTCTCAATTCCAATGAAGGCAACATTCTTCATAACTTACATAATGGTGGATGGGTGGGCTGGATGTGCTGGTGAGATTTTAAGGTTGAAGCCATTGATATTTTATCACTTGAAAAATTTCTTCTTAGTGAAGACTGAAAAGGATCGTGAAGAAGCAATGGATCCCGGGACCATTGGTTTCAATACAGGAGAACCTCAAATACAACTTTATTTTTTACTTGGCCTTGTGTATGCTGTGGTCACACCTTTTCTTCTTCCATACATCATAGTGTTCTTTGGCTTGGCATATGTCGTCTACCGTCATCAGGTAAAAGCTGGCTCATGACTTTTTTCTGTTTCTATTCATTTAGTTCCTGTTTCCATAAACTGGCCACAGACACAAAAATTTTTTAAGCATGACTATTTACTATATTATGGCTTACTTACACCATAGCTTTTGAACGACAAATTATGTTACCTACAAATGCAAGCTTATCATAGTTTGTGTCTGAAATTTTTTAGCGAGTGTGTATTAAAATTTCAACTGCTACGTAGAACTTCAAAAAGTATGTTCCTGTTTGCTGGCAGATAATAAATGTCTACAACCAAGAGTATGAAAGTGCTGCAGCATTTTGGCCTGATGTCCATGGACGTATCATATTTGCATTAGTGATCTCACAGCTTCTGTTAATGGGATTACTGAGTACAAAAGAAGCTGCTAACTCAACTCCATTACTAATCACTCTCCCAGTTTTGACAATATCCTTCCATTTGTATTGCAAGGGACGATATGAACCTGCTTTCATTAAGCATCCATTACAGGTTCTACTCTTGATATTGCAACACTAGCTTTTAACTTTGCAAGAAACAAAAAAAAAATGTTTTTTGGAAACCATTTGTTTTGAAATTTCTTTTTTTATCCTTTTCTTGATCATGGCATCTTAGCTCACCCATTTCTTCACCAAATTCGTGTTAATTTTCCTCTCTTTTGGTGAAACTTCAGGAAGCAATGATGAAGGACACATTGGAGCGTGCAAGAGAGCCAAACTTCAATTTGAAGGAGTTCCTTCAGAATGCATATATCCATCCTGTATTTAAAGGTGATGATGATAGTGATAGTGATGTAATGAGTGAAAAGTGGGAAGAGCAAGAGCCAGTAGTTGTACAAACAAAACGCCAGTCCCGGAGGAACACACCATTGCCAAGCAAACATAGCGGCTCAATGTCATCTTGAGTGAGAGTTTGAATGTGATGAAAATCACGTTTAATGCACAGAATAAAACTAGCATTAGAAAGTTTGAAGTCCACTATTGGTAGCATTGCTATATAATATCATAACTCTGCTACCTTTTGCTGTATATAAATCAAAGGCAGGTGAATTTTCAATCAAGTATATAACAGAAATATTCAGGTCAAATTTTGACAGTCTGATCTGCTGTGACAAATTTACTAGTACTTTTTTTTTGTCATGTAGATGATATATGAAAAAATTTATAATTCTTATTTAACACCATTCCTCTGTCCAAAATATAATGGATTAAAAAACCTTTAGGCCACACATACTTTTTGTATGAAAACATGTAGTTGTGTTATCAGTTGCTCTTTGTGTCCACTTTCCATTATTTGCAATGATGGAAAGTTAGTACTAAGTAGTTTGAAAATTTAGTATCATCTTTTTCTGTCGACTTATTCAGTGCATGTCATTGTCAAATAATTAAAATAAACCTGTTTGTCAGATTTATATCCCTATTTAGACACGAAAATAAGCAAACTCAATAAATGATTTTAGTGCACGTCATTGTCAAATAATTAAAATAGGACTTATTTGTCGGATTCATTAATTATTTATTTTTAAAAAGTTAATTGAAGATTAAATTTAGTTAATTGAACCTGAATTCCATTAAGCCATCCGTGGTATTGATTTGAGAGGGTTAGCTGATATAAGACTACGATTCAGGTGGTGTGTTCTATCCAATAAATTTAATGTATTTTTCTGCAACTATTTAAATAAAGAAAGAACTAAAATTCAAACTTATAAAAAACTTATCAATAAATAGAAAATGGATTTTTACAATTCTTTCTCGTTTTTCTGGGAAAGTGCATTTCATGCATATTTTTTGACTTGGCAAAAATTTTCCTTATCAATCATGTCAAACTATCATCTCTTTATATATACACTTATTTTTTTAAAAAATGGGTATCCATTTTAATTTAGAAATATATTATTTCACGATTTAAATTTTTTATTATAAATTAAAGATTTAGTTTATACATCTATTATGAATTATAATAAGAAATTCATAAAAATAAATATTTATCTTATACATTACACAATATAAAACACTAGTTAAAACTAAAAGATTGCATATTAATAAAATGAAATAAAAAAATATATGTAAGATTTAATCTAAGTTCTATGATAACAAAATTTTATGCCATAGGAGTAAATTAAATAAAAATATGATTCGTCTTTTTATTAAAATAAGGTATTCCCTTTATTTGTTAAATGTATTTTTTAATTAAATTGTGTGTTTTCCATTTATATATTTTAAAATACTTATATGTAAAATATCTTTATTGTTTTCTCTTGCCATAAAATACTAGAATCAGCCCTGGTCATTAAAATGTTAATTAAAGTTCTCAAAAATATAAAACAGATTCATACTTATCATATAAAGAAGTGAATTAGTAGGACAATGTTGTAGAAGAATTTTGAATTATTTCTTTCTTACATTTATTATTAAATGCTTGATGTTGTGTTGCCCAATGATATATTATTGCCATACTTAATTCAGTATACACGGGAGAAATGAATTGGACAAAAAAATGTGGACTCTTCAGAGCAATTCCGAATATAATAACAATGAAAGTATGATATATAATTAATTATAAGTTGTAATTTGTTTAATGATAGTTTCTGTTGACCTATCAAGTCATTATTTATTGTTAGATCATTATCAAAAAAATTTCAACGTTTAGTCATCAATTTAAGTCCAAACCCAAAATTAAGATGACATTATCATACAGATAGTTCATGATATTATCCAAACAGCAAGACTAGCAAAAACCTAAAAACTTAGTTAATTCTTGAAGTTGACTTTAAACGCAAACTCTAATATGGTTTTTCATATTTTTGAAAAAATCATTTTTAATATAATAATAAAAAATTAACTGATTTTCATCTAGTAAATTGTGACAACTATTTATTTAACATATTGTCATTTTCCCTTCAAGTTTTAACGATTTTTGTTTCCAATACAAAAGTTTTTTAATTCTTTTATTACATTAACTAAATTTTGACTAACCTAGTTACATTATGTTTTGGTTTGTCTATGATTTTAATACATTCTATGATTTTAATCTCGTGTTAAATTTAATAACATTTAAGTGTAATGATAACTAATTGTTTTGATGATTTTTTTTCTTCCAAATAATGTTTGATAAAAATTTTTATTAAAATTAAAACAGAAGGCTTTAATATTCTCACAGTTTTTATTATAATATATTAATTTATGAGATAAACTTTAGATAGTTCCCTTAAGGATTGAATGTTATTTTTTGTCGATAATTTCTTCTATTAAGAAAAAAAAAATTGAATCTAACCCATAGAATTCTAGCCTTCGTATTAGATATATTAATTTTAGAACTTAAATAAAAAAAAGACTAATACAAATAAAATGATTAAATAAGTATTTTCTTTATAATCAATATTTTTCGTGATTTTTAATCATCGGCAACTCTTTTAATTTTAGTAAATATTTTCATCGACTAATGTTTAATAGATAAAAATCATAATAAAAGATAGTTATAACTAAAAGTAATAAAGTATTATTAAGCTTAACTTTACATATTCACTTGATGATAATAATTAAAAAAAAATATTTAAAATTATAGACGAGATCAAAATATGATACGAAGACTAGTCCAATTTTAACTAATTGGTTAATGATAAAAATCACTGCATAATTTCTTTTATAAAAACCAAAACATATCAAATAAATAGTCGTTCCATTAGTTTATTTTTTCACGTTAAAATCTTTGTAAACACTTAACAATCTGATTAATGTCCAAAACAAAATAATTTTATTGAATGAAGACCAGTAAATTTATTTTATCGTACTAAAAATAAAAATTATCAAAATATTTTGCAAGAAAAACATATTATCTCAGCTAATACATGTTAATTTAAAATGGCTCTCAACAAAATGAGTAAATAAAATCCTACCAACATCTTTAAGTTGTGGTGAGAATATGTTTAAGAATTAAGTAATGACCCAAAAACCAGATTAAACACTCCCTTCTTCAAATTTACAAGACTAAAACCATCTTTTACCTGTTATATCAAAATTTGACTGATTCAATTAGCAAGACCTCAAAGGGATTCAGAATAACTTGATTAAAATGATTCACAGAAAAAGACACTATGAACAATAAAATTGTTACAAGTTCTTACATATTTCAGAACAGATGGTTTTTATATATAACAGGAATTTCCCAGCTCATAGCCGACGGGAATAGCCAGAACCTCCACATTTCTTGCAGAATATCAATCCTATAAAGTGGAAACACATGCATAAACAGAAACAACAGTGAAGACCTTAAGTAAGCCAACGTTGAACGTGGGGGAGAAGAGTATAAACTCTTTTTTCCCCTTGAGGGGATACAATATCTTGATTTTCTCATACCAACATCAGACAATTTCTTAGAGGTGGTAAATGAAAGGAAGAGCATCCAAAATATTCATGTAAGAAAATGCAATCATAATAATTTGTTTTAGGCATATGAGAACAGAAAGATATACCTGAACCCTTGCATACTTTACAGTTAATTAACCCCGTATCTTGCTTCATCTTGCCATTGTCACAAAACACGCATTTTGTCCCACCTGTTTGTCAGCAATATTATTCAAAATATAGTATCTTCTCTCAACAATACTAAAACAATACCAAATCGAGGAATCTCAATAATAACGAGATAAAATTTTGAATTAGACTTTAAGTTTAACTCAATTTTACATCTTTATATATAAGATTTACATGTACTTATATACTATGAATTCATGTATCTCTAGTCTATGTATGATTTTTAATATTCTGATTGAAAAACTTTCTCAAAGTAGTTTTCAGCCACTCCCCTTGTGAAAATACTCAGGCATGTAGTTGATGGGAATAGTTTTTGAAACTTGAACCAATTGCCCCTAAATGTCTGTTTGTTTGAATAGGTGGAAAATAAGAGGTGAAGATTTTCACATGAAAAGCACTATACATTGGATTGGTATGATAAAAACACAAAGAGTGGGAAATAACACAATCTCCTTTCAACTCTCACCAGTAACTTTAGTCCAAAACTGTTTTCATTTTACCTTCTCACTTGCTCAATCAAGCAGACCCCAAGTATCCTCAGTCAAAACAATCCTTACCCCACCAACTACAATGATTCAAGTCAATGTTCTGAACACATGAATAATGATATCCTCGTTACCAATATCTAAAATATTCCTTGTATTGTTACCATCATGATTCATGTCTCAATAATTTCCCTAAAATTCAACACTAAAGCACAACAATGTTTAAGTTCAAATGCAGAAAGATAATTACCGTTGCCACCACATCGCTCACAAGGCACCGGATCACCCTGCAAAACGTTACCAAACATCACTTTATCAAAATCAAAACCCAAAACTTTCAAAAGATAATTACAAGTGTACATTGTTTTTCTTTCAACCTTCTCTATCACATTTATTATTCCCAATCCACAATTTTCCAAAACCAAATTGAAGCAGCAGAAGTAACTATCTTAATTAAAGCCAAGAAACATCATTCAACAAAAGGAAATAATTAGCAAAACTGGAGCCATGCTATGCAAAATTGAACACATTTCTGAAATAATAGATAACTGAATACATAAACTATAAATGCACGTGGGTCTTATGGTAAGTCTAAGATTACATCTAAAAAGGAAAATAAAAAAGTTATAATTTTTATGTAAAGTGAGAGAAGACCATAATTAAAAGAATGAAAATGAAGAACCTTGAGGCCAAGGAAGAGAGAAAGAGCAATGGCGGCCAAAACACTGACAGTAACGATGACTGTTTGGGTGTCGAAATAGAAAGTGGTGGCGACGCCGTTAAAGAGCAAAATGGGGTGGACGATCATCAACAGCCTGGGCTTCTTGGTGGGTTTGCGTCTGAGATTGGAGGGGAATTGGAGAAGAGAAGGAGAACGTGCGGAAGAGCATGAACAGAGGTGAAGCAATGTGGAAGAAGGAATTGGAGAAGAAGAAGATAGAGGATGAAGAGTGTAGTAAGGAAGAGTGGCCATTGATAAAATAAAATCAAATAATAATAATAATATTATTATTATTATCAGTATGTGGAGCTAAGCTCTTCAAACATGTCACATCGCGCGTTTTTCTTTTTCCTTTTGTTTTGCTTAATTTTGGTATTCTTTAATTTATTTAGCAAAAGCAAATCATGGGCTTGAGCCATAATTGATGACCCAAACACAACAAAGCGGTTGAAATTACTTCTTTCGCCCCCATTTTTTTAACCTGCACCCCTATATTGGACGAAATGACCGAATTAACTCATCTCATCTTCTTCGTTGCACCTCATTACGGCTCATCACCACTACTGTCGCTGTGTACAATTACTGTCACAAAAGAAGAAGAAAATAAAAAAATAAAGAAAAGAAAGAGAACACTAAAGAGATCTCGTTTCAGAAAACTCATTTGTTTTGGAAAGCTTTTTCACAAACACATTTCATGTGTTCAGAAAAGTTTGTTTTAGAACTCATATATGAAAAAAATGCTTTCCGAAAGATGATACATATTATAGAAAACTTGTTCCACAATGTATTTTACGTGTTTTTGAAAATTTTATTTCAAAAATTTTATCAAAATGTTCCAAAATATATTTCATAAATATGGAAAGTGTATTTCAAAAAAAATTCCAGAATAAATAGTCCAAAAATTAATTTTAAAAAAAAGTTAAATAATATGGACCTGCAGGTTCAAATTAAAGGGTGCAGAAAGCAATTGTCCAAAGCGGGAATACCCTGCCTCCTCCTTCGTGGATTAACAATACAATTATACAATTGTTTCATTTCACTATTAAGGTTAACAAGATAAGCTTAAATCCACTTTTCATTCTTATAGAGCTTTTTTTATTGTTACTAATTATTATTTACTGCTGAAACTAACATTATGGGACCTTTAACACATTTTATTTCTTTTCTAATATGATTTATTTTGTAGATAAAGTGATTGTAAAACTTTAATAACATTGGTTCACCAATTTTCCAAATTTAAATATATTTAGCCCAATATTAATAAATTTTTCATTTACTAACAAAAAATATTTTCAGAATAACAATTTAGAAAAAGTTATTGGTAGTCGAGTCAGATTTATTATGCTTTTATATTAAAGTTCATGTACCACGTAGCAGTGTCACTAGCCGCCATTATCAACTCATAATAAAGCTTCAAATTATAACAAATTTCATGCGAGTGTTAAATTTTAACAAATTTCAAATTAAATTTCGAGAAGTATTAAAATGCTTAACATTTTAAAATTTAGTTTTTAGAACGTGTTAAGATAGTGGTTTTTCTAAAATTTAAAATTTATTAAATAAATTTTAAAAAATAATTTCTAAATCATTTATTTCAAAAAAAATTCCTTTAGAAAAAATAGCGAAAAAAAGTACCAGTAAAAGAAGTGTAAAATGCAAGGTCCCATGGGTATGGAGCGCTGGTTCTTGTTTTCAGCCGCCATGAGAACGTGTGTGTCAGAGACACTGTTTAGCCGCCGCTAAGTAGTATAAGTCAACAACACAAAATCCTCTATCACCACTGTCACTCACAATTCTCTGTCACTGTCCATAGACATGATCACCCGCATCTTTCTCCTTCTCCTCCTTTCATCTCTCACTGTAATCACCTTTCTTTTCCTCCATTTTCTTCCAACGCTACTTACTCAGCTCTTTTAAATCTCTATTAACAAAATGCCAAATTCTATTTATATATTTCTATCATTCATACTCATTATCCAACACTAATATCAATATTGCAGGTTGGCAATGCCGGAGACAAAAACGAAAATCCTTTCTCCCCAAAGGCTTTCTTAACTCGTTACTGGGACAACAAAATCACCAACAAATCACCAAAGCCACACTTTCTTCTCTCCAAGGCCTCTCCACTCACCGCACCGGAAACCGCCACCTTCGCCAAACTTGCCGCCAACAACACCCTCTCCGCCCATCTCCCACGCTTCTGCTCCGCCGCACGCTTACTCTGTTATTCCAAACCCCTCTCTCTCTCCCCCGAACGCACCAGCAGAGACGCCAAATTTGCTGTCTACAACAACAGAAACTTCTCCAACTACGGAACGAGTCGAGTCGGCGGACTCAACTCGTTCAAGAACTACTCCGACAACCAGCGCGAAAACGGCCCCCAAAACGACTTCCGCCAATACAGCAAATCCTCCGCAAACCACAGCGACGATTTCATAACCTACGGCTCCTTCGGGAACATCATCAACGACACATTCCGAAGCTACGGCGGCGGTGCCACCGCCGGCACCTCCACTTACAAAAACTACGCCGAACCGGTCAACGGCTTTGACGACCTCGAATTCGCCTCCTACTCCGACGATGCCATAAAAAGAACCCAATCCTTCGCCGCATACACCGAGAACGGTAACGGCGGCGAACAATCGTTCGCCGGTTACGGAAAACGCGGCAACGAGACGGAAAACTCGTTCCAAAACTACGGCACGAGCTCCAACCCCACCCTAACCGGATTCTCGAGCTACGGCAAAGACGGCGTTAGAGTGAACGACACATTTAAGAACTACGCTAACCACGGTAACAATCCAACGAACACGTTCGAGAGCTACGGTGACGGTGGTGACGGCGCCGTTGATAGGTTCGTTACTTACAGGGTTGAATCCAACGGCGGGAGTGACTCGTTTCAGAATTACGGAAAAGAATCTAACGGTGCTGACGTGGATTTCACGGGGTATGATAAATCAGATAATAGCAACTCGGATAAGTTCATTGGGTATGGAAAGGGTGGTGAGAAACAGAGGTTTGGGTTCTCTGGCTACCGCATCAACTCCTCTTTCGCTGAGTATGCCAAACAGGGCGTTAGAACATTTGCGAGTTACAAAAACGAGAGTTTAAGTGGCATAATGGTAAATAATTGGGTTGAGGAGGGTAAGTTTTTTCGGGAGTTTATGCTCAAAGAAGGAACGGTGATGGCTATGCCGGATATTAGAGATAAAATGCCTGAAAGGTCGTTTTTGCCCCGGGTGATTTTGTCTAAGTTACCGTTTACCGTTAGTGGGTTGAACCGGGTTTTTGGTGTCGGTTGGAGTTTGGAGAAGATTGTGATGGATTCAGTGAGGGAGTGCGAGAGAGCACCGAGCCCAGGTGAGAGGAAGAGGTGCGTGGGGTCCATCGAGGACATGGTGGACTTCGCCACAGAGGTGTTGGGTTCCAACGTGGTGGTTCGAACCACAGAGAACGTGAAGGGTTCGAAGGGGAATGTGATGGTGGGTAGGGTGAATGGGATGAACGGTGGGAGAGTTACTGAATCAGTTTCTTGTCACCAGAGTCTGTTTCCTTATTTGCTTTATTACTGCCATTCGGTTCCAAAGGTTCGGGTCTACGAAGCGGATTTGTTGGACCCGAAAAGCAAGAGCAAGATCAACCGTGGTGTTGCCATCTGTCACTTGGACACGTCAGCTTGGAGCCCCTCTCATGGGGCTTTCTTGGCCCTCGGGTCGGGTCCGGGGCTAATTGAGGTGTGCCATTGGATCTTTGAGAATGACATGACTTGGACCATTGGTGATTAACTAGTTGAATAATGGTAGCCTCTGATCAAATGCTGGTGTTGTTGGCGTTTGCATCTCGTGTTATGTATGCTGTTTTGCTTCCCATATTGTCACTGAAATGAGAAGCTAGGTCAGTGTTAAAACTGATAGATAAGTGCTTTTGCCATTGAGTAAGCATCATAAAAAAGTGAAAAAGAAAAGGGCGTTGAGAATCTTACAATTTCAAAGAAATTTAAATATATTAAATTTGATTTTCGACAGTGTCAATCCAAAAATATCCTTATCAACATTAAGTAAACTCTAACTTACATTAACTAACAAATTATTTTAATAACTTTGTTTAAGAGATTCTTATTCACTTTAACGAAAAATGAGTATTGTCAACTATTGACAACATTTTAGTCAAGATTGAATCAAGAATATCATAATTGAGATTGAACAGATGACTACTACACTATCATACTACACTAAGATTGAGTCTGATGAAAGATTAAAAAAAAAAATCATATATAAACCGTAAGACATTTGATGTTCCTTTTAATTAATAAATTCGTAGTTATGAAATATATTGATTAATTTCATAAATATTACTTTTACATGGTTCCAATTCCTAATGCTTCTCTAAAAAAAGGAACATGTAATATAGTGTCATAAATATGAAACTACGGACCAAGTGAATTGGATGAAAAGACTTAAGAAAAATTCATTTCTAATAGGTATATCGCTCTTACTCAGTCTCTTTCAATAATCACACAGAACATCACAAAAAAAATTCATTTAAGTCATTCAAAAGTTTATCCTAAAAAAAGTCCAAAATTTAAAATTAATATGTAATTTCAGAAAAAAAAAATCAATGATTCCACCTATCATATTTTATTAAGACATCATACTTAATACAGTAAACTTTCTGACTTTAATATAAAAAACAAGAAATAGGATATACAACATTTAATATCCTAATCCTAAGTGTCACAATATGGAAATTATTGTCCCAAAAATGTATAACCTTAAATATTGCACTTCTGCCAATATACATTCAAAAAATAGGTGTTATAAGTGTTTAGATAATCCACGGATGAACTTCTCAAAATTTTCATGTGTTTATCTATATCATCATCAGAGGCTGAATACATATCCCTAGCAACTACTACATGTGGAATCCAGTTCATCAAATATATACTAACTACTACATGTGGAATCCAGTTCATCAAATATATACTTGATGACCTAAACATCCAAAGCATTGCTTCAGTTGCTCTATATTGTGACAATCAGTTAGCTCTTCATATTGCATATAATCCTAGCTTTATGAGCGCACAAAGCACATTGAGATTAACTGTCATGTTGTACAGGAGAAGATTCAAACTGAATTTCTCCACCTACTGCCTATAAGATCTGAATATCAAATAGTTGATGTATTGATGAGAAAAAAATATGGGGAAAGGACCATCTTGATATTGGGAAAAGGATCAATAAAGATTAGAAGGTGAGTGATAAGTCATGGAGTTGATGCCACAGGATATCCTGATAAGATCATATTTGGGTTCTTGTAAATCAGAACACCATAAATTTATCAAAGAGAAAACTCAATTTTATTTCAAAATGCATCTCCCATTACATTTCAGAAAAATACCTAAGACCTTCTACATTCTATATTAATCATGATTATGTATCCTTTAATATCCACTAGTAATTAATCTTCATTAGTGTTGTCTTTATTAGTATGAGAATATGAATGATTCATCTTCTTGTAGTTTTCTTTTCATGTATTTACAAAATCCTTAACCAGCTTGAGGGGAGGGTATTAAGTTGTAAATAAATTATTATTACTGGAGTAGTTACAAAGAAAAAAAAAACTAAAAACCCTTATATATAGGGGTTATCACCATTGTAAAATACACTAAACAGAAATGCAAAAAAATACATAGAAGTGATATAAAAGAAATAGATAAACCCAAAACCCTTATATATAGGGGTTATCACCATTGTAAAATACACTAAATAGAAATGCACAAAAATACATAGAAGTGATATAAAAGAAATAGATCAACCCAAGATCAACCCAAGTGATATAAAAGAAATAGATCAACCCAAGCCTGTAAGCTTTTCATAGGCGTTGTTGGCCTCAACATGCTTGTGATGTTGGGAAGAGGGATCCCGTTGTCGGTGCAATCATCCTCTATCATATGCTTTATCGTCTTCGACTCCAAAGCCACAATCTCGTCCACTTCGACCACTTCGAACGCCTCACCATCGGAGTGATCTTCTTTGTCGATGTCATTCACAAATCCCCAACCCTAACCCCTTTTTCTCTCTTTTCCATGTTATTTTATTTCTCAAGGGAGAGCAGGCTAAGGCATGCTCTGCTTCTGCTGCTGTTCTTGTTTTTTCTTTTTTATGAATTTTGAATTTCTTGATTTAAAGAAAATATGGATTCTACACAGTTAAGGATTGATATGAGTTAAAATCCTATCAGGTATTGATATGAGTTAAAATCCTATCAGCCCATATTATTTCCATCTTGGAGAAAGTCCAGTAGTTTCTCTACCTCTTAATGAAAACAATTATCATACATGGAGTATAAATATTATACATACATTGTTGTCAAAGAATAAACTAAAATTTGTTGATGGAAGTATCCTAAAACCAGAAAATGGTAGTCCTCTTTTTGAAGCATGGGAAAGGTGCAATGTTATCTTTCTTTTGAAGCATGGGAAAGGTGCAATGTTATAGTTCTTTCTTGGATAACAAAAACATTGAATGTTACTCAATATTTTACAGATTTGACAGGGTGAAAGAAATGTTACGATTTTTTACAGGAATGTTACTCGATTTTTTACGGGTTTAAAGAACCAAGCTCTGATACCATACTTTTATCAAAGAGAAAAGTCAATTTTATTTCAAAATGCATCTCCAATTACATCCATACTTTTATCAAAGAGAAAAGTCAATTTTATTTCAAAATGCATCTTCAATTACATCTGATACCATAAATACCATGAGAAAAGTCAATTTTATTTCAAAATGCATCTCCAATTACATCTGATACCATAAATTTATCAATGAGAAAAGATACCATAAATTTATCAAAGAGAAAAGTCAATTTTATGTCAAAATGCATCTCCAATTACATTTCTGAAAAATACCTAAATAATACCTAAGACCTTCTACATTCTATATTAATCAAGACTATGTATCCTTTAATACCTACTAGTAATTAATCTTTGTCTTTATTTTCCATTGAATGTATCATTATTTTCCAATGAGAATATGAATGATTCATCATCATAAATTATATTATATTGATCCCTCAAGATCATATTGAGCATTTGATTATTTATAGGAAATTTATAGGAAAAGTTAGTAATCAAGTCTCATTCCCACTTGAGCTACTATCTCTCTAAAACCTCTGACCTTTTGCGTCTGTCTTCCATCAGTTTCATGGCGGAGAACAGAGCAAGTCTATCCGATGAGAATCTCCAATAGAGTAAGTTCGTTTTCTGCCCCTTCCCTTAGAGTCAGTTTTAGTTTTTCACTTTCCTCTACTTACTGAGCTTGCATGTGGCCTCTGAGCCATCAGAGGGTGCCTCTATGAGCTCAGCTTCGTAGTCTGTTAGTCTGATCGTTGATCAGAGGTCCTTTGATGCAGATTCGAGTTCTTGAGGACCTTAGGCTATTGGAATTATTATAGAAAATTTCGACTGCAATTCAGGTAAGGGAAGCTAACCTTAGTGCTTGTTTGGTTTATAAATTTAAGTCTTGAATAGAGAAGTTAGTAGTTGTATAATTTGTATCTGGTAAAGTTTTCTGCAGGTCTGAAATGTTGGATTAATGTTGAATTGAATGTTGCATGTATATGAGATAGATGTGTGAAAATTGATGGTATGTTGATCTGTTGAATAGATAATTTGTGCAAGGGTAGATCATTCATCGTGTATGTGGCTTGATTTTCACCGAATTTAGTAATCTCATGCATGCATGATAACTCTGATGTAGTGGATACTGCTGGTTTTTCTGTATTCTTCGCTCAGGCTAGGCAATCTCGCCTAGGCGAAGTCGCTTGGAAACCTGAGAGCTGCTCTCGGGACCAATTTTGCCCAGGCGAGAAAGTATTTTCGCCCAGGCGAGGGTATGGTCGCCAAGGCGAAAATGACCCTTGCTCTCTGGACCAATTTCGCTCAAGCGAGAAGGATTCTCGCTCAAGCGAGAGGGATTCTCGCTCAAGCTAGAAATTTTCGCTCAAGCTAAATCCCAAAATAAAAAAAAAAAATTAGGCTTTCTGTTTTGATTGATTGATTCTTTGGTAATGCAATGCATAGATTTAACAAGATAGATTAATTGGTAATTCAAATTTAATTATATTGATAATTTAGGAATTTCTTTCATTTTTTGAGATTGAGAATTTAATGAATGAATTAGTATAAATATATGTTATGATGTGATATTGATAGAGTATTGATGAAGTTGGTCAAGGCCTAGGCATAGTGTTTTCTAAGGAAGTGCATTGTCTAAGGATCTGGTGAACGATTGATATCTTGACTCTACTAGTAGTATGAATCAAATAGACGATTATTACTAGGTGGTGAAGTCGAAGGAGGTCTAAACTGGGTGATTGCAGCTTGAAATATAGCTGGTCAGGAAAGTCTCAGGGAGACTAACCTTGTCATACATGATTGATGATTCATTTGTGTGGAGGTTGTGTGGGTTCACAGTGTAGAGATGTATGACAAGTTCATATCTCGAGGTCTATTCAATGCACGAGTCTTCCGGAAGTAGAGTTAAGTTTGAAGTGTGTCAGTGTCTTATATTGTGTTAGTGCATGTAACTGAATGAAAGACTTGAGCGGTGTTAATATTTGTGTTTGAATTGAAATACTCAAAGTATTATTAAAAATTTGGTTAGCTTACCCTTTGTTTTGTTGTACTTGTGTTTTTGATATATGTCTGCAATGATCGTGTTTTTGACATGGGAGCGGATGGCGTTGCAGATGGGTCTGTGGAGGATCATTTGGAATGAGTGGTGTTTTTAGGCATAAGCTAAATTTGAAAAAAAAAATTGGGAGATATTTTATAATTATATTTTTAGTAGAATTCTGAAGGTAGAATTTTTAAATATTTTAGTTTAAAGGATTACTGTATGTTGATGAATCTTAATAATGATTAGTAGAACGTTTAGCTTTATGCATGTTATTTTTGGGGTGTTACACATATTATTTCCTCTTTCTTCATAATATATTTTTATCTATTATTGTTTACTTTCAATTTAAAAGTGACAAAAATATCTATTCTTGATTAATCGATTTCTTTGTATAGATGAGCTATGTATATCACACATTTTTTCTTAATTGTTTCTAAGAAAACTAAAAATCATAATTATATAACAATGTATCTTTATTTAAAATATATAAATTGTATTTATATAATAAAACTTATATGGTAATGTCTATTTATATCATCTTACATTATTAACTAACCTATCAAATTTATTTACCAAACACTTTTGAAGTAATAAACTAATTTATAAGCTTAAAACTTAAAAATTAAAAATGTATTTACTAGTAAGTAGTCTATCACGAGTGAACTTATTCATCTTTTATCAAATAGAAGAAACAAAATTCAAGCATGCTAAGTAAGTCCAAAATACAAGCTTCAGACAATTCTGCATTAATCTTGTCGAATGTCAGATTTTATCATGAAGCTTACGCAGGTTTTACATTTTACGTCATGTTAAGCATTCATAACAATTCTTTATTATTTGCAAATTTAACAACATGAAATTGATCACTTAAAGATAGAGTAGAGAGAAGTTAAAATTACAAGAGACATAAAGGCACAAACAAAAAGAACCACAGTAAACTAAAACAGCACTAATTCCTTCCCCAACGATTTGCATGGTTTCTGTTGTTTGTTCTTACTAGTCTCACATTTAACACAGTTTCAACAAGTCTTGCAAGCCATTGGGGTTTTCCAGCGAAGAACACATTACAACCCAATATTATTCCAAACATCATCCCAAATCCATACCCCACTGCAACGCCTTTCCACCCAAATCCTGATTCTTCTTCATCAACTCTTGAAGGTGCTTCCCTTTCTTTATCCTCATTGCAGGCTTTTGACAAAGGTTTTCCACATAACATTGGATTTCCTGCATAGGAATCATTTTCAAATGTGTCAAACTGTCCACCTCTAGGTATCACTCCCTCAAACTGGTTTTCTGAAAGGTTCAAGACCTCCAGAAAATTCAACTTTGTCAAAGCCATCGGAATCTCACCCTTCAACTCGTTCCATGAGAGGTCCAACCATTCCAAATTCCTTAAATTACCAACTGTAAGTGGGATGCTACCACTGATTCTGTTGTGTGAAAGGTTAAGCCCTATGAGAGAATGCAACTCTCCAATGACTTCCGGAACTTCTCCTTCAAACATGTTGTTTGATAAATCAATGGTTGTGAAAACAGTCAATATCCTCTCCAGCTCCATGCACTGCCCTTTCATTACAATCACTATTGAATCCGTATAAGAACTATCATTACCCAAATATTTCAAACCAGTTTGGTTGTCATTGGCATTCATCATTCCGTGAAAGTTGTGGATGTATGAGGCTGGCAAGGGTCCGGTAAAATAGTTATTGGAGATGTCAAAAATTTCTCTCAAATCCAATTATATGAAAAGTTATTTACAAATAAAAAATATTTATCACAGGTTTCCATGTGATGGCTTTTTCTTTTTTATCTTTTTAATGTTCTATAAACAGAAAATAGAAGAGCTCTTTAAAAAAAGTACGTGTACTATTTCGAATACAGAATTTAATGTTCTTAAATTTTCGGAATTTTCTCATTTAAGTCTTTGTGTGGTGAAGAAGAAGGCTACCAAATTCCAAAATGAAATGACATGTTTGAAATTTCCAGGTATTTGATCCCTTTAAAGGACTAAAGCCTTTCCACTAGAAATGACAACTGCCAAGTAATGTTTCACAATTTTCTAATTTTATCTTCCCCCACACCACTAAAAATTTCAAAAAATGATGCTTAAATAAGTTTTTTTGAAATCTCTACAAACAATCTATATTGAAATTTATATTTTGGAAACCATATTTAGTATTTTCTGTATTTAATATTGAACAAAAATATATTTTATTATTTTTAATTAATGGTATTAACAAATTATTTTTTCAGTATTTTATTTCAATATATATATATATATATATATACATACATATTGGTTGACAGTTCCCTTTAAAAAAACAATAATAATACTTAAAATTTTGTTTTATAGGTGAACCAGTTAGAATTATATATAGTGATCTAAAACTACTTCCTTAAAGATTTCCTTTTTATATAATTTATGACAGTTTTTTCTTTTTTTTAAAAAAATTATCATATCATCAAACTAATTCTTAAATTTTTGTTTTTGGAATTTTTTAGTATTTATTTTTTTGTTTTCCTATTTCATATTAAAGTCTTGTGTCGTGAAGAAGAAGGCTACCAATTTCCAAAATGAAATGATATGTTTGAACTTTGCTGGTCTTTGATCCCTTTAAAGGGCTAAAGACTTTTCACAAGAAATGACAATTGCCAAGTAATGTGTCACAATTTTCTAATTTTATCTTCACTTACACCACTAACGATTTCATAAAATGATGCTTAAATAAGTTTTTTGAAATCTCTAAAAATAATCTATATTGAAATGTATATTTTCAAAAAAGGAATATTTAGTATTTTTATATTTAATATTGAACAAATATATTAATTTGACCTCAATAATTATTTTATTATTTTTTAATTAATGGTATTAACAAATTACTTTTTCAGTATTTTATTTCAATATACCATATATATACACATTAGTAAATCGGTATTTTATTTCTATGCTTTGTATTTGTCAGATTTATTATTTTTTCTTTTAGTTTGGGATGTAAGACAGACACAACAAGCCATTACACTACTGCAACCACAAGTTAAATAGATTTATGGGAAATAATTATTAATTTTATTGAATGTAACTAATTATTATTTTTATTAATAAATATTATCTCATAAAAACTAAGAGACAAGTATTGCGAAATTAATTATTGGATAAGAGGAAGAAAATGACAACATAAAAACAACAGCAAAGTTGAATACTTTTCATTGACATTAACTTACATCTAAATGTATAGAAACAAAAAACATATATAAAGAACGAAAGTAAATAAAATATTTCAATATTATTTTTATCTGTAATTTTTTTTTTTTGGCTTTTAATCTTCATTTTTCATTTGTTTTAAATGTTATAAATTTTTGAAAACGAATGTTATAAATCACTTAGTGATAATAAATCATAAGTCTCTAATGATATATGTACTACATTGTTTTAAGTATTCATAAAAAATGTTTTTAAGAAAATAAACCGTATGAAGATTTAAATTGAGAAATATAAAAGACCAAACTTAAATATAACATCGTTTTATTATAAAAAAAAATAACAAATATTACAAAAAAAAAAAAAAAACAAATATTACAAAAAAAAAACGAAAAATATTCAATTCAATACAAGAAAAATATTCAACTGGATTGATATATTTCATATTCAATATAATAACAAAAAAATTATAATATTAATACAAAAAATTTGATGTTAATATTAGTATGTAATTTTAATATTAAGATTATTTGTAAAAACTACCTGGTAAGATAGATAACTAATAAAATAGATTTTTTTCCTAAACATAATAAGTTAATGTCTAATTGATAAGTTTTTCACTTATAAATTCTAAGCGGATAAAATAGTTTTTAAAATAATTATATAAATTTTATTATATAAATAATATTTATATTTTTCGGATAAATATATTATATACATGTTAAAATGTTATTAATTTTTTTACTACTAATTATTTTGAAAAGTTGTATAATTTTTTTATTAGAATAAGTCATTTTATAAATAAAGTGATGTAATGAGTATCAATCAATTTTTTTATTTTAAAAAATTTAAAATTTTTATTTTTCAATTTAAACTATTGTTATATTGAATTTGTTACTCTCAATTTTTATTGATATACTTTTAATATAATATAATGTAATGAGATATTAGTTATTTTAATTTGTAATATTAAATTATTTTTAATTTTAATTTCATAAAAATTAGAACGTAATCTAAATAGAATACTTAATTGTTTTTATAGAATTAAAATAAATTATAACAGATAAAAAAAGTTAAAGATACTAAGACAATAATAGAAAAAAATTGAATGAACTACAAACTATAAGTTAAAAATTCTTAAAATAAATCACTTTAAAATACTTATTACATATTGTTGTGTTGGTTAAATCAGTTTATAATCATAGCAAATAGAAACACTATATAGCATTTTTTATCAAGGAAAACATAACCAGGGTTCAACTATATATACTTATTATTCCAAATTAAAATAACAAGTTTTTAGTGTCCATGAAGGAACTTATTATGATTCTCCTACTAACAGGTGTTTCTCTTATTTTCATTTCAAGTGTGACAAAAATCTAAATTAAAAAAAAAAAAAATCAATAGACCTAGGTTGAAGAAAACATAAAACCTCTTTCTCATGCCTCACCTGAGTTGTTTAGACTTTCATCTTAATGAGACAATCGAGGACTGCTATCCAAGAAACCACAACAGCTTGCACTAATAATCACTATTTCGTCAAATATTAGTTCAACAAGCCCACTTGCAACTTGCAACTGGTTTCTTTAACCAAATATTTATGAAAGAATTGTAATTTTTACTTCTGCATAAAACAATTGTAATCTAAAATATACTGCACCAAACATTTTCCACAAAGAAAGAGAACAAATCATAATCATAGTTTCTTACATCCGGTTATGGTAAAATACATCCACATCCACAGCCGGTTGCCCATTGGAGAACATAGAGATGCTTCTGCTTCATCTACCAATCTTCCTGTGCTTTAATTTCCTTCTGTTTCTATTAATTTCAATTTATTACATAGATGCAATCCTTCAGAATTTGCTGTTATGAAATATCAGAATTAGCCTTTTTGGTGAACAGCAATTTGGTGAATGTCCATGTCCTTCAACATCACGGAACGCCCACAAGAATCACAGGGGGCAGTCCTGGAACCACAAACACTCTCATGCTCTGACAAGCCTCTTAATCTGTCACGGACATCCATGGCTGAATTCCCAGCTTGAACCATATCACCACAAAACCGGCATGTAATGAGACGCAGGGGGCAAACTGAAGCTTGATGCTCCATCTGGTAAAAGAAAATCTTAGATACTCATTTTTCATACAATTTGACAACAAAAGACAAACTTTAGGATCCCGGATTGAGAAACATTTCAAGAATTTCTATTTATCTCTTAATTATTTCTAATTTCTAAAATGGGAATGCCAAACCTGTTCGTTTGAAATGTTGCTAGGCAGTAAACCCTACTCTCCAAAAGTTTGGGAAACTAAAAGATAGGACATTTTATACTATGAAGATATAAAGAAAATTTGAGATTCCTATCATCTGGAATAAAAATGGAAAGTAGGGATGTGTGAGCCAGCCCTCATGCCAAATATCACAGTTTAGCTTCTCATCTTTTCAAAATTTGAAGTCCCATCATAATTCACATGATAGTCCGTCAATAAAATGATTCTAATCGTCGATAGTAACAATATATACGGATAGAGGAGGCTTACTGTTCATTGTTTAACATAGACAAAGGAAGACGTAAAAACAAATGATTTGGGAAAAAAATCATTATTTTAATAGTCACTCCCCCAACCACTGTATTATTGAAAGCAAAATTTCAAGAGACATAGAAATGGCAATCAAGTCCCAAAACTACACTTGCAACTTTGAGAAGGATCCAACATGCCAGTCAGATAACCTTTGGAAAAACAAGTATAATTCCATAAAAGTTTGTGTAAATAATGAAAGAAGTTCAAATAAATTTTTTTTATCTAGTAATAATTTTGCACGCTATACTTTCAACTGGAAACGATATATTCATTGCCTCCTCAACGTTGTTTCAATCAAATTTAAATAAGATGAAGGTTTTCGCCATTGAGTCTCCAAATTAAACTCACCTATCTCAGCAAAATATAAATTTGAATAGACATAATAGCATTAACAGAACCCAGTAAATAATGAATCACAGATATAGAGACAAAAAGAAGAATTAGAACACTGAAAAGAGAAAGAAACACCGGCAGACACAAAATTGGTAAGAAAGGACAGGAGATGTGCAGCTTACCATTTGCTCTTTCTCGAGGATTATTCCACAAGGGCAGTGAAGTGGCTCATGAAAAACTTTCATGTGCTTTTCTAATTCTGCCTGCTGGAATGCCAGACCACACCTGTCACAGTGAACGTGGTTCTTGGACTCTTCAATCCTAAGAACAACTCCACAGCCTGCACGCTGACATACAACAATGTGCCTCCTGCAGTAGGCTTCATGCAGTGCAATAGTCCTAGTGGGTATATAATGCTTGCAGTTCCTACATTGTTCAGTATCCATTTCCATAGATGACACAGAAAATGTTGCTTGCTGACCAACTTTTTGATTGAAGTTATCCTGGACCACTACTGATATTTTATACTTAGTCACTCCCTTGAAGCCATAGATACCAATGCTGTAAGTCCCCACCCCCAAGTTTTCATCTTTACAGCTAAGAATCAAAGTTTTTGAGCCAATATCATGAGACGACCACTCATGTTGGTGTCGTGTAGGAAATATGAGAGGATGCTTAGAGATAAAAAGATCAGAGTCTCCCCCACCAGTCTCTGATTCTAATTTTACCTCAATACAAGAATTCCCAGAAGATAGTTTCTCCCATATGGCATTATTGTCTATAGAAAATTTATAATACACAAACTTTCCTTCTTCTACTGTTCCAATTTGTGACATTCCAAATGAGAGTGGTATTAAAACATGCTCATCTGTCTTTTCTGAAGAGGCATCAGGATCAACTATGTCAACTTCAATATCTGTTTCTAAAACAGATACACTTGAAGAAGGTTTTAACTCCAGGACCCTTAGTTTGTATGCAAGTTCCCCATAGTTTACAGTTAAAATGTCACCTTGAGAAAGGGTGGCATGCTGCCGAAGAGAAGTCTCAAGGATAGCCTTATGATTCGGTAAGTCAGAAAATCCTACTGTTTCAGGTTGAAGTTTTGCATATGTCCCTTTCGGAAGCCAAACATAGCGGACTTCAACTAATGGAGATTCTGAAGTGCCTTCGGAAAATAAATTATTCCAAACATGACGAGGAAGTCCCACTGAACCTTCATCAGCAGTGAATTCTAAAACTCCTGAATGGGTGGTCCCATGTTTCTCTTTATCAATATCTTGGACGCTTGAAGAGCTTTCCTTGTGAACTAATGACAGTTGAAAGTATATGGGTCCCTTATCAAAAGCACCCTGATCAGACAGTTCTGTGAAGCAAGAAGGAGGAAGCTTGATTTTATCTCCACCACCTTGATAGGGTACAGCCTCTAGTAGTCTATAAAATACTATTCCTCTGCCCGCAAGAATGTTTTCTTGCATCTGTTGGTCAGCCTGAATAGAGAAGAGAATCATTTAGTATTTTCACATTACCAATGTGCAGCCATAGATTTTGTGCTGGAAGGTAAGGTAAACATTTGCATGCGTATATTAGCAAGATTATTTTCACTAGTTAGAGATTAAACTCACTAGTTCAGCCCCTCAAAAGCTTATTGCTTGAAGGGCCACGTTACAGATTAAACTCTTCTAGGCCACCAACTAACAGCTCAAGCTTTCGTGAGAATGGTTGTTTGATACCAACTAGCTCTTTTTAATATGCCACTTTTGATGTTCGACAATCACAACACCATAACACCTCACAACCGGTGCTTGCTATAGAAAAATACAGCATGGACTACTCTGAATACTCCACGCAACTTGAACTTTCCAATGAATATAATTGTTGAATCTCATTTTTGTACAAGTATAAAGAAAGCGTTTTAACTACATATATTGTAAAGGTCATAAAAGTGATTCACCATTAAAAAGGTAGAAAATCAGAGAGCATAAAATCGACGGAAATAGACATAAAAACATAAAAAGTAGAAATTTGACTACCCTTGCCGTTAAACTACAAGGACCAACTGAAGGATAAATTTATTGAGTGAGATAATCATCCTAGGGCATGATCTGACAATTGACAAGGCCTGATCCTAGCAAAAGGTAGACAGTATACTGAACAGCCAAAAACAGAAAAGAAAAATATAATAACTGGAGATGAGAAAGGGGCTGGAATACATGCCATCAATTTCACGTGTCAGATTGTCCAACCCTACCTATGTTTGCATCAAAGTTAATATCTTTAAGGAACAATCTACATTATTACATATCTAGTTTTCAACAAATTTAACACAGAGAAATCTATCTGAAGGACCCAATAACAAGATTACCCGAAAAAGAACATTTTGAAGAAGAACGAAAGGGTTTGATAGTAATGAAAGGGGTGTGGATACCTTGAGTTGCGCTTGTGCCGCTTCAATACGACGAGATCTTTGAACAGCTTCGAGGGCTTCCTTTTGCTTCTGAGCCTCTTCTTTGGCCTTTCTTTCCTTCTGCGCTTTCAATCTTGCTCTTTCCTTCCTCTCCCTCTGCTCTTTCTCTAGCTTTTCTCTCGCTCTTCTCAGTTCAAAATCCATTTCTCTCTATGTGCAGTGTTGGTGCTGATTAACAAAAGGAGTTGCAATTTGTGAATGAATCGAATGGAATCAAATCAAGAAGTGAGTTTTGAATAATTGTTGTTTGTGTTCCCTTTTGTTGTTGTTGGTCGGTGGGCTTCTACAATGAATTAAATTTAATATTTTAATATTTAGTTGTTTGGTTCTAGAAAACTCTGGGTTCTTCGATCAACCAAACCTGTCTTTCATGTTTTATAGGAAACGTGAGTATTGGATTTTGTTTTCTTTCTTTGGCCATCACAAATGCAAATTTCATTGCTACCCTTCACTCTGTTTCACCCTTTGCATAAATAGGAAATAAATTTAGGTAATTTCTTATAAAAAAAATACAAATAAAAAATTATTTATGTACAATCAGAATTGTGAATTTGAGGACCAGTTACTCCAAATTAGTATAAAATGCAATCAATATTGAAAAATAGAAAGACAAATTAAAATTAATTTTTCTACAACTTATGTATCAGTTAACTCTCATATAGTTTTTTTGAATTTTTCTAACGAGTGCAAACAATTTTAACTTGTACAAGAATTTATTTTATTTATTTTCTTGTTTATCTTCCTATAGTTTTTTATAGAAAAACTTTTTGAATTATATACATGAAAATCACAATATAGTATATTAATTATAGTTTAATATATTCAACCATTCACAAACTATACATCAGCACAGCAATTTGTAAGTGATATATAGTTTATATTTTTTAGGTATGTGTGTGATCTTTGTTAATTGTATCAGTTAGTATAATGAGTCATAAAAAAGACATTAATGAAATAATATAATGACAAAACATATTTTCCAATTAAACTGAAATTCATATTATGTTGAGTTTTAACCAAAATTTTATATATCAGTATATAAAACCTCAACTATAATTGAAATAATAATTTTAAAAGAATTTATAAAAGTGTAAGTAAGTTTATCATTTAGGAATGGATTAGGGAATGGATTTGAAGAAGTGAATTTAAGTTGGTTTTGAATTAAAGTGTGTAAAAAGTTTGGTTGTTTAGATTAAGGAATAGAAAGTAAGATTTAAGGAAAAAAATTATAAAAATTTATAAATGATGTGATGTATGTAATTGATAAATTTTTTTTTAATAAATAAAATTATAGTTAAAATAAATTTAAAATTAAATATAATTAATAAATTGTTAATTTTTAATTGATGTATTATAAAATTATAAATTATTTTTAAATTAAAACTATTTTTATTAATAATATTTTTATTTGATAAATGATTTTAATTTTATTATTTTATTAAATTTTATTATTTTTATTATTATAATTATTATTTTTAATTATTTGATAATAATTAATTATATAAAATTATAATATTATTTTAATTATTTTCTTAATTTTTGTGTTCAATTATTATTTTATTTATGAATTTCCTTAATCTTAATCTTAATGCTTTAGTAATTTGCTAGTCCTTTTCTATGTAAAACCAGAATAAAATTGTTGAACCTGAGTATTTATTTTTTTTAACCATTCTAAATAACAGTACCCCGGAGAAAAGATGAACAAAGAATAACGAAGAATATGAATGTTTCAGGGACCATGCCATGGTTTTGGAGAAGGTTTGACGAAGGAGGAGGAGTCGGGAGATGGAGGTTGATAAAACTGAGCAATGGTGTAAACGGTCTGAACAATGGTAAGAGCGAAGAGAAAAACCGCCGCAACAAGCGACACAATAGCCCAAGGGTTTCTGAAGTAGGTGTGGATGAGATTGGCGCGCCACATGTTCCAGGGTTTCTTGCAGTAGTTGCTCATGCTCATCCTCACCACATCCAACACTCCATTCGGGTCCACAGCAATGTCCTTCGAGAGCGAGTTGAACAGTTTCGCAACGGCCTTATCGCTGCCCAGAGCGTTCACCAGAATCCCGTTCCGGTGGAGAAGCGCTACGTCCATCTCGCTGTCGATGATGGTGTCCATGAAGAATATGTACGAGGTGACGTCGTTTCCCGCTTCCGCGTGGAGCCGCTCAAAGGCGATGAGATTCAGGAACATGTACTCGGTGGTGTCGTCAACAACTAGGGCTGGGAGCCGAAGCACGCCGCAGCCGAAGGAGACGTCGCCGAGGCTGTGTGTGCGGCTTTTCATGAAGCGGATTCCGGCGTCTTGGAGCTCCGTTGCGGAGCGGATGATCTCTTCCTCGCCGTGGTCCACCTCGCTTCGCCATAGCCTTCGGCGTTTTGGTTTGGAGACGCGTGTTCGGTGAGTGGGTCCTTGGAAGATTAGGCTTTTTCTGTACACGTCCAACACGTGCATGCATTTTCCTCGGGTTCTTGTTTCGGGAGTGCCAGTGGAGAAGAACTTCAACATTTGTTTCATCAGCAACTCTTCTCCCTGTCATGTATTTGAATTTCAGAATCAGTTCAGAAACATGTAACATAATTTACATAAAAAAACAATTGTTTACCTGGTTTGTGTCATTCTCAACCTCAATCAATGTCAGAAGAACCTTCAAGGGCAGCTGATTCTCGAGCATGAGCATGTCACGTTTAATATATGGCACAACATTCAGTTTCCCGTGTTGTCCAAAAACAGGATCATTGTCAGCATAATCATCCGGAACACCATCATTGGCTCTCAAAATCTCCAACATGAAACAGCCATCAACGATCATCATTTGAAGGAAGCTTGGCGTGTCCTGGATCCAAATTTCATCCAGTGGATTGTAGGAGCCTCTCAACTCTTCAACCACTTGATCCATGCAGTGGAAGATAAGCTCAATTGGCTTGTTGCATCTCTTGAGAAAATGGAGCAGAGCTCGATGCTTGTGATCTTCCATCTCCTTCAAATGCTCCTCTCCATGGTGATAAGGACCAAAGGACACTGCTTGGGGCTTGTAGGCCCTTTCGTTCAACGCAGTGACTCGTGGAGGGATCTTGTATATGGAATGTCTCTTCCATTGCTCCTTCTCATGCAATGATGAGATACCATTCAGCTCCTCGTTGATTTGGACCACCCACTTCGTTTCTTCCATGTTCACGATGCCTCTCAGCTTTCATATAAATCTCTTGAGGGTCTCTCTTGATCATGACATGTACAAGGATAGGTTTTTGTGGATGTTATAGTAATGTTATGCACGTGGAAATGAAGGATAAAATATTGACGACCATAAGCCTCAAAGATATGAATGTCTGATTGGAATCTTCACTTTATGCATATTAACCAACATAGTGTGTAAAGAAACTGTAGTTTATAATTGAACATTTCTTGCTTCTAATTTCTTCTTGGAGTACTCTTCTATACCAAGAAAAGAATGTATAGACTCTCACCAGCCATTAAAGCTCAATTGTTAAGAGACTGGACAGCTATATTGCCAGCTTGTTGTTATTTTGCAAATATATATATATCTTCAAATCACAAAAACACAGTGTTTGAACTAAATTACCTATCAACAAAAAGTCATCTATTGGTCACCAACACCACAAGTTGTTAATGACAAACACAACTTTTTAAGGATATTGAAGTTGTGTTATATAATAAGATTTCTCAGACTAATCAATAAATTTAATTTTTTAAAATATGTTATTTTGATAATATAGGATCAAGATGCACCATTTTAACATTGACTCTAGGATATGTTTTGTCATGATTTTATTTAATAAAAAAATTGTTTGAATATTTAATATATACATCATTTTTATATCATGTAGTGAAGTATTAATAGCTTTCACTTAAGGAAACAGAGTTAATTATCATAATTAATATATATATATATATATATGTATATATATATACATAATTATAATGTTTTGAATACATTTTTTAAAATTTATTGAAAAACCTTAGAGAAATATGTTTAGGGTCATTATTATTTATGGTGTTGTTAAAAACTTCCTAGTTAGTCCTATTTTATTAAATATTTGTGATATCTGATACCAAGGAGATACCATGTGTGAAAGAAGAATAATAGTGATCATGTGGTGTTACATTGTCTAATCCCAAAAGTTAAAGAAAGAACTCCATCATAATCAAACAAAAACTATAAAAATGGAGCACGAATTCATATTCAAACCAAGAAAGATGATAAGAGAAGAATTGTTCTGGATCCTTAAACATCATGTTGTTTCTTCTCTTTGGTCCTTTTTTAATTGGGGTTTACTAAAACATATTCTAAAAACATCTGCTTGGAGAAGTTTTGAAGATCTTAAATTTAAAAGTGAAGTTTTATAGAAAAAAAAATATCAGAACGTGTTGAATTTGGGGTAAAGGTCTTAAAAAAGATACGGGATCTTGGATAAGATATTAAATTTGAAGATTAATAATTTTTAATTTCAATATTTTCACAACACCAACATTAAATTAAATATAATAATTCATTGAATTTTTAGTTATAAAAAATAAAAATACAATTCCTTAAGTTTAGAAAAAAATTATAATTGCACTTTTTTAATTTTTAATTTGCGATTTTAGTTTCCATTTTTTTTTCACAATTTTTGATAATTTGTAATCTTGATTAAATCTCTGAAATTCCGTTGAATCAAGGTAAATAAAAATATACCGTATATAAACTTGAAGATGTAATCAAAATTGTAAAACCTAAAATCGTAGAAAAAAAAGAGTCAAAATCGATATTAGAGGAGACTAAACTGTAATTTAACCTGAAATTTATATATTTTAAATATCTGTAATTATTTATTACTTAAACTTTATTACGTAAAATATAAACCTTATCGAGCTGCATTAAGCTGGTTAAAATATCCTTCTTCCTGTAAGGATTATAATTTAGGTTTAATAGTTTTTGTAAATTTTATTCGATTATTTTGAAGTTATTTAACGAATAATACAAGTCGTATTTTTTCATATAATGTATAATTAGTACACTTTTATTAATATTAGTTTTAAAAAATATATTAACTTGCATTTAAAAAATAGGTCAAATTAAAAAAAATTTAAAATAGTGGAATGAGAAAAATATCATAGCAATAACAAAAAGAATATTAACCGCATCATTTATCATAATAGAAACGGGTTCAAGTATTTCTTTTTTATATTTGAGTTAAATATTTATTAAAAAGTGGGTAAATAAAAATAAAATTGAAATTGTTGGGGGCTGTGGTGACAGAGGCGCCGACTTCCGTTTATAGCATGGAGCAAACAGAATAGAAGTGTGAAATATGATACAAATATGAAGAATTTTTGAATAAGTTATATAAAAGTGAATAAAACCCTAATTCTTGTTGTTGGAAGTGAAGAAGAAGATGGGAGGCGCAGGAGTGAAGAAGAAGAAGAAGAACGCAAAATCTGGGGGCTTTGAGTCACTTGGTCTGAGTCCGAATGTGTTCAAGGGAATCAAGCGTAAAGGGTACAAAGTCCCCACTCCCATTCAGCGCAAGACCATGCCCCTCATCCTCTCCGGCTCCGACGTCGTTGCCATGGCGCGCACCGGTTCCGGCAAAACGGCGGCGTTTCTCGTTCCCATGATTCACCGCCTCAACGAGCACATCCCTCAGTCTGGAGTCAGAGCCCTCATTCTGTCCCCCACTCGGGACCTCGCCCTTCAGACTCTCAAGTTCACCAAAGAGCTTGCGCACTTCACAGGTTCGCTTCTCTTTTCGTTTGATGCAACTTTTCGGATCGATTTCGATTTTGATTTTGGTTTTGGTTTTCAGACCTTCGTATGAGTTTGTTAGTTGGCGGCGATAGCATGGAGAGTCAGTTTGAGGAGTTGGCTCAGAGTCCTGACATTATAATTGCCACTCCCGGTAGGCTCATGCACCATTTGTCCGAGGTTGATGACATGTCCTTGCGCAGCGTTGAATACGTTGTTTTCGACGAGGCTGATTGTTTGTTTGGCATGGGTTTTGCGGAGCAGTTGCATAAAATTCTTGCTCAGCTCGGGGAGAATCGCCAGACCTTGCTTTTCAGTGCCACATTACCCAGTGCTCTTGCTGAATTTGCTAAGGCTGGTTTGAGAGACCCTCAGCTTGTTCGCCTCGACCTGGAGACTAAGATCAGCCCTGACTTGAAGCTCGCCTTCTTCACCTTGAGGCAGGAGGAGAAGTACCCCGCCCTGCTGTACTTGATCAGGGAACATATCGATTCTGATGAGCAGACATTGGTTTTTGTGTCCACCAAACGTCATGTGGAGTTTCTCAATGTTTTGTTTCGCCAAGAGGGTATTGAGCCGTCTGTGTGTTATGGGGACATGGATCAGGATGCTCGCAAAATCCATGTATCGAGGTTTAGGGCTAGAAAGACCATGTTGTTGATTGTCACCGATGTTGCGGCTCGTGGCATTGACATTCCATTGCTTGATAATGTTATCAATTGGGATTTCCCACCTAAGCCTAAAATATTTGTCCATCGAGTTGGAAGGGCTGCAAGGGCTGGTCGAACTGGTACTGCATATTCTTTTGTGACTCCTGAGGATATGGCCTATCTGTTGGATCTTCATTTGTTTCTTTCAAAACCCATCAAACCTGCTCCCACTGAAGAAGAGCTCTTGCAGGATATGGATGGGGTAATGTCTAGATGTCACCAGGCAATGGCAAATAGAGAAACCATTTATGGTCGTTTCCCACAAAAAGTCATTGACCTTTTTTCAGACAGAGTTAGGGAAGTTATTGATACTTCTGCAGAACTGGAATTGTTGCAGAGGACAAGTGAAAACGCTTTTCGTTTATATTCAAAAACAAAACCCTTACCTGCCAAGGAGTCCATCAGAAGAGTAAAGGATTTGCCTCGTGAAGGGCTGCATCCAATGTTCATGAAGGTGTTGGAAACGGGGGAGTTAACAGCACTTGCATTTTCTGAGCATTTGAAAAAGTTTAGGTGAGTGCATGATTATGTTATGCAGGTATCCTTTCTACCCGCATTCTTTCTGTAGATTCTACAGTTACATTGCTTTAATAATTCAATTTCAGGCCAAAACAAACCATTTTGGAAGCTGAAGGAGAAGCAGCTAAATCAAAACAGGTGAATTTATTTTTTAAATACATTATCCACATTGTGTCCAGTTTAGAATTCCATATTCTGGTCTAATTTCATTCTTTGATTTGGTATGTAGAGTAACATTATTTTTGTTCCCCCTTCCATTGATTAAAATCCACGCTTCTCTAGTACGACTTAACATTTTCCATTTCAATATAATTGGATACATCAGTTGGTGACCCTTTACATAAAACACTTAAAAATATGTGCTATCTAAGGCTCACATTATACCTGTTCATAAACGTTTACTGAAGATGCTTTTTCTCTCTTTGATTTTCTTACAGCACATGCATCTTATTATGTGTTGCGTTACAATGTCATAGCCATTACTTCAGCATTTATCTTTGGTGTAAACTCCCAATCTCCTATAACATTCTTATTGTTTGACTTTCTATGCCAATTTCCTAGCATGTTCTTGTTTTTATATTTTTTAATTTGGGTATGTTGTATTCATGATTAGGTTGTGTCATTTATTAATATTGAATGTCCTTGTTTGCTATATATCATATCAGAGTTTATGCTGCATGCGACCAAAAAAAGCCCTCTTGCAATGTGTTATGATGTGCATGTCTATAATTGTCTTTGTACTTTTCCTATACATTGAAAGTGATGCTCAATAATTGCAGGGTCCTTCTGGACAACGGGATGATGTGATGAAAAGGAAAAGAGCCATTCATGAAAACATTATAAATTTGGTTCATGAACAACAGCAGTCTAAGAATAATAAGGAAAAGGTATGTGGCTACTGCTGAAATCTGGATTTGGACAATTCAACCTCCTTTCTTAAATAACCTGCCATATTCTGGTGACTGATTGGAATCAATATAGTTAATTTTGTTTTGGATTTTCTTTTTCATGTATTTGCAGGAGGAAATCGAATCAGAAATCAGTCCTTCCATGGAGAAAGGAAGAAAAGGTTTTATTTCATTTATATTGTCATTGAATATTCTTTATGTCAACAAAATAAGTGTAAACAAAACACAAATAAATTTATTTATTTTTATTAATAATTGTCTTCATTATTTTTATATGGCATTAACTATTTGATGGGGTAGAATATGTGTTTGAGTTTCTTTGGACGTTGTTTTCTCAAACGAGCTAGAAACCAGTAACACTTTCTTGAGATGTTACATGATCAACTGTGGAGTTTGGTCATTGTATTTTTCAATTTTCAAAGTGAATGATCTTCATCATGATGTATTCCCCAACCCCCTTGTTTTAAGTAGTGCCTTATGCCTCAGGAACAAAGTAGGTGGCTACTCGTACTATGTTCTGTGGTGGTTATTTCACTATGTTCTTTCAAGTATATCACGCTAAAAAGGCACATGGCACCCTATTATATGCTATATATATCTGTATGAATTGATAGAAAATTGTGGAAACTGTCTGCTTGGCTGTTGTTTGATATGCAATTTTCTTTCCCTGTTGCATCCAACAAATGCCTTTCCCATGCCATTGTTAGAATTTGTAGGTTAAAATTGATAGAAAATTTCAAGATTTATTTTTAATTGGAATTTATTAGAATTTGAGTGAAAGAAGACTAGAAGAGTTAAGTCAGAAAAATATGATGATTAGTTTCTGATTTTGTTTACTTGAGTTTTAGCAGCACGTGGCTCTAAGAGAAAGCCCCAAAGTTTCAAGGATGAGGATCACTATATAAGTTCAATACCAAAAAATCAAGTAAGTTTCTATCTGAATTACATACAGATATATAATATATTCATGGTTGTAATGCATCTCAAACAAAAAGTTTGTTACTAATCTTGCTATCATTCACAGCATATGGAGGCTGGTCTTTCAGTCAAAGCCAATGAAGGCTTTGCTTCAAATAGGTAGCAATCCTTTTTATTTTGGTATTGGGGGATTTTATTTTCAACCATTTCTAAATCATTAGTTCAGAAGCCAAACGAAAAATCTTTTAGCTGATAATGTTTGTGCTTTGGTGTTTAATTTGTTTGCTTCTATATTGTGTTGTGACTTTCAACATGTATGATTCAATTTTATTTATACAATCCCATCTTTTCTAATGTTTAGTTTTTGCTTGTTTGGTTTTGGTCCTAATGATGCTCAATATTTTTAGATTGGATTCAGCTGTCCTTGATCTAGTCGCAGATGATGGTGCTGGCATTCAGAAACAAAGATCGATGTATCACTGGGATAAGGTAATACTGAAGTTGTGATTGATTTATAAAGAAGACAGTTACTTTTTAACTTTTATGTTTTTTTGAAAAACTTGTCATTTATCTCATGTAAACCTTTTGTTGCCAGAGGAGTAAAAAGTACATCAAGTTAAACAATGGTGACCGTGTTGCTGCAAATGGAAAGGTGCAATATTTCTAACCGATACATACTATGCAATATGAGATTTTCTATTCACCAACTCTTAAGAATTAGAGCATAAATATAAATTTTCTATTTGAGTGTAGATAAAGACAGAGAATGGTGCAAAAATGAAGGCCACCAAGACTGGTATGTATAAGAAGTGGAAAGAACGCTCACACGGTAAGATATCACTTAGAGGGACAAATGAAGGTGATCCTCAGGAATCAACAAGTTTGGCAGGTACTGTACATGGTTTGCTTCTTTTGATTTGATGATGAATTCTGTTATACTGGTAACTACTATTTGTCATTCAAGAAATAAATACGGTAGGAGACTGCATGAGTTCTCTTATTTCCAGCATTAAGAATTTTCTTGGCATTTGGATGTAAAATTCCCGTTACCAAACTGTTATTGAAGTTTACTAGACTATTGAAATATATAAATCGAATAAACTTGTATACGAACCAAACTGTTAGAAATCTTTTCTCTCACACTCCTGCATGTACCTCCTATTTTCCGTTCCTGTTGTAGGTGTCCTTTGACTCCAACCAACTCTGATTCTTCCTTTTTGCTGCTTAGTCCCTCTCTTCTATCCATTGCCTTTGCACTTGTGTCCCTTACAGTAAGCACGTAACTGGTCTTGTTATACTATACTGAGATTACATCGAAAATAATTATCGTAGCCATAAATTGATTTTACCTTATTGTTTTATACCTCAGTCAAAGCTACACGCTTGTCAACTATTCCTATACAACATTTGAAATTTGGATACCCTATTGGTGTAATGTTGCATGACAGAGGATGCAGTCTTCACTGTTCTTGGTTGTGTTTTATTCTTCTTTTAAACTAATCTGGTTCATCAAAATCCTGAATCTCACTTTTGAATCTGTCACATTATTGTGTCATGTTTGTCTACTTTCTAGTAAATAGTTGTGTTTGGTTGGTAATGTCAAAGATTATGTATATGCTTGTTGGATATTTTGGTTTGGTATAAAAGCTAAACGTGAAACTATATAAATTCTTGTTATACAGGATCCTACCAAAGAGGTCGTAGGAATTTTAGAGGCAGCAAAAAGCAGCATTCAATGCCCAATGCTCACGTGCGTTCAGAAATCAAAGATATTGATCAAATTCGAAAGGATAGGCAGAAAAAGGCCAACAGGACTTCTTATATCAAAAGCAAGTCGACGAAGGGTAAAAAATTTGGTAAAAATGTTAAAAGAAGAAAAGGCAAATAGAGTGTTTGAAGCTCTACACATTTAAGTAGTTAAGGAAAAGAGGCCTGCCAGTAAAGGAATTTTATATTTTGGACGGGTAGGGGCTGGAAACCCAACTGACCGTAAAAGTGATTTCTTGTATTCTTTTCTTGGTTCGCCAACAAATTTTGTTTGTTCAAATTTCGAAGTTGTCATTCTTACACTTATTTCTGTACATGGATCACACCTGTTCACTTCCTTTTATCTTTTGAAATTTACCTTTTGTGCATTTGGTGTTTTGTTGTATCTCCCGCTGCAGTTTAGTTTGGTTACTATCAAGTCAGGCCGTATTGAGCTATTTCAATCTTCATTGATAAGCAAGCCTCCTTTTTTTTTTTAAACAATAATAAGATAATTATCTTAATAAGGCAAATTTGTTCTGCACCTTCGTACTTTCTTCCTGCGCCTTTTTACGGGAACTAAAAATATGGTCGTACTTAGTCGGATCTCATTTTACCTTTTCACTGGGGAACTAGAAATAAGCACAAATTATTTGCATTTTGTGCTCCTAATTTGATGATTTATCTCTACTTTGTAGCATAACTTGTTCAGAATTGTTTTTTAACTGAAGACAGTTGCATCTGACCAAGTTGATACATAGCAGCTACATTTTATAGTAAACTATTAGTTTATTTTACAATGAATTATTCTCTAGTTTTAATTTCTTTATCACGTTGGTCTGATTCAATTTTACTGCAATTATGTTTTGTAAATGATGGTTCAAGCTTGAATGATACTTCCCCTCTGAAATTGCAATGTTCTTCCCAACCAACGGATATGTTATTTCATATATTTGCTTCTAATCAGTGGTTTGTGTGATTATTGATATGAATTTGATATCCTTATTAACGTTGAAATTTCATCCCCCAATAAAATTTCAGCAAACACCTGGACTAATGCTTGACTTCTCGTTTATTCCTTTATCTTGCTCGAGCAGAAATTTAGTAGTAGGTTTGAAAAACCGGTGCAAGGAAATCTGTTTTGTTCTGCGCAACTGTTTTTCTTTTTACTTCAGCATTGTACGATTGATATTTGGTGTTGTGGTCTCGTCCCTTGCTGTTGGGATGTTTTGCTTTCAAATATAGGGAAAATTATCATTCAGGATTAACAAGGCAAAGACGGATATGGACAATTACAGCCCAAATACTGAAAAAGAGTTATATTGCAGCAAACCTTAAGAGGGATAATATACGATATACTTTAAAAAGAAAACCCAAGTCTATAGCAACTAGCGTAGATAAATAGTGTCTCAAGAGCTTGTATGAAAGTATTTCACATTTTTTTTTTCGTAAGTGTAAACATAAGTGTGTGGGCTGATTGAAATTATTGTTCTATTCTAGAACTTGGAAGCATTGGTGAGCTATTAAATATCAATCTAGTTGGAATCTTGTAGTCTCAGTAATGCTTTTGTATGTAAAAGAAAACCGTCAAAAGTGAATATATAGTGAACCCCACATAACCGTGCACATCCTTTGTTTTCCTTAGTCATCTATTAACTCCCCTAACGTTTCTTTTCTTTGAAAAGATTGTTTGCATCCAACAAGCCTCCAAAATAGTGCAGATATAATCCCCTATTAATTTTGTCCACTGTGTATCACGTGTTAGGAGTAGAATGCACCAAGGCATTAGCTTTTAGCCTGAGAGGAGAGAAACTGGAAAAAAAAAAGGCATGAATATCAGTTTCAACATTCAAATTACAGTGGTTTCAGAGAGGATTCAAGGTGCTGCACCCACGCAGTGGTCATGTTTAACTATTTAGGCTGCAATACTGTGGTCTTCACTTAATGAATTCCATGGGCTAACAAAAATATTAATGGGGCTATTCAAACTTGTCTTTTACTTGTAGTTGTACCAACTGCGGGGAAAGTGTTCTTGGTATAAAAAGCTTGAGAGCAACCTCATTCCGATCCTGCAACCTATCTTTGTTTAACTGCATATGCTTAGCTGCTTGACAAATGAAGATTTGCATGACAATTTCAGTTACGTTAAAAAGAACTTTTGGAGATGATAAAAGTCCAAGTGCAACGATTTTGGCGTAAGGTAAGATTGGACTCGTGGATCTATTGGTCCCAAAATCCATTTCACATTCTCTAGCAGTATCATAATTCAAGAATCCTCCACCTTGCTTGAATACTTCTCCAATCCCATCTTTGATTCCGACTAGTTTTAACTATTAAGAATGAAGATAGGGTAGTTGACAAACAACTAGTATCTCATAAGATTCTCAAACAACTTAGTTAAAAAGAGCAAGACTAGCAACTTTGGTTGTCAACATCACCACACCAAATATTCTCATAGCTTTCTACATATCCTCGCACCTGTGCCATTTGGTTGGCCACAGGATAATCCAAAACAATTCAGTGTTTGTTCTATAGAATGTTCTTGCTATTTAAATAGAAGTCCATTGGAAAAGTACAACTAAATCCAACAGAATTTTGGAGTCAGGAGGGGTCATCTTCGGTCCTCTTGTCTTCTTCTAGAATCCATGTTTATGGATTCAGAATTTAGAAATTGGAACCTGCACCATGAGAGTTTCCCTTCTAAACACTGATGCGGTGTGGTTCAGCAGAATCCTCTCAAAGCTGTTGATTGTTTGTGAGTCGTTTACAAACCTTCAGTAATATTTTCTATTCCACGAACACAGTTCATCAAGTACTACTTTCACTGTTTTATTCCTAATTGTGATTGTAATCTAAGTCTAGCTTAATTATATGATTTTGACTTATAATTAAAGAGTTGCGCAGTGTTTATATATTATAATTTGATATGAATATCTAACAGTATATGTTTGTGAAAAAAAAAAAAAAAATCTATCCACGAAGTTTTTAATGAAAGAATTTGAAGAATGAGTCAGAACAGGACGGGTTATCAAATTCAGATAGTAGAAAATCTACAAAACTAATTTCAGAATCCCAATTCCATTTATGTACAGACTAATAAAATCTTATAAAGGTGCTTGCTTCCAAAAGTCATTATAAACATGGTGTAATAGGTTCAAAGAACCTTCATCTCACAGACAGTAGATTTATGAGAGTTTGATTTTCGTAGGAAGCAGTTTCATCGTCCAAATCCTCAGTAGGTGATGAAAGTGTCATAAGAGCAACAACTATAGACCTCATGCTTGGGCGTAATAGTGGATTATCTCTTGTACAAGCTCTCCCAAGTTGAGCAATCTGCAACTCAAACAATCAACATACTAAGTTTGGCTGGGATAAAATCGTATAAGATATAAACATTCAAATTATTTTCACAGAAAAATGTTTCCACCTTGAGAACTGAATCAATTGGATAGTTTTCTCCAAGCCTGGGATCCACCAGTTCGCGAATAGCTTCTGAAGGATTACTCCGATTAAGTGCTTCTTCAAACTGCAATATAAAAACAAGTGAAGGCTAACTTCAGTTCTGTTCAGGTGTGGATGCATTCTGGTTACTGGCTTTGAAATGTAAATTTGTGAATTGGGAGTGTGTAGACTCACCAAAGCTACAAGGCCCTTGGATTCAGCAACATATTCACCTGTTTTCAGAACAGCATTCTTTGCAGAAATAAGTTCATAAAGAACCACTCCAAAAGCGTATACATCTACTTTTGGAGAGACGTCACCATATTGAGCATATCTGCAGAAAATTCACATAATCAATAAACTCAGTTGTGTGGATACACGCCATCAAAACTGAAGGACTAATTTTCCACAATTGAGATAAGATCATTAATCCATGGACAAAAATGAACTGAGTAATCATCTTATCACTTAAACAATTAAAGTCCAGTTTAAAGAAAAGGGCCAAAAGAAGCTAAGATTCACTTAATGGTATGTTCTGAAAACTGAATTTGATTTTACTACTTAATCAAACGATATTGCCCCCGTTTTTATGATTATGATCTGTTAATCAATAAGATAAGCATATGATTCATTGATAATACAGATCATGCACGTTCTTTTTACAACTAAATCCAAATTTCATAACATAAATCATACTCTGGTGGCATGTATCCAAATGTTCCCACAAGACGGGTGTGTAGTGTGGAGCCTCCAACTTCAATAAGTTTAGTCAAGCCAAAATCTGCTACCTGTATTTAGAATCTTACTTATTTTATCTAGTCTTCAAGAAGAATAGGAAAATCAGGTTTATGAAGAGTGGTAGCAGTGAAACCTTTCCACGGAAGTTTTTGTCTATTAATATGTTTGCAGATTTTACATCACGATGGATATACACTGGCACAGTGTGCTCGTGAATATATTCAAGGCCTCTTGCTGAATCTAGAGCAATTTGCACTCTGCTAGACCATGGCAAAGGATCTTTCCCTGGAATCATGTTATTATCATCATTGATCATTCGATAATAAGGTAAACATCACAGACAAAGATAATCATTCATCAATCCAAGCTGATCTCACCTGTACCATGCAAATATTGACCTAAGTTTCCGTTGTCAATATATTCATACACAAGGAAAAGAGATCCCTCAACACAATATCCAATCAAACGCACCTGCGGTTTACATGAAAGGTAGAATTACAAAAGAAGATATAGAACACTCTTTGGAACTGTTTAGCCCAAAAAGTAAACCCCATTGACACTCACAAATGACCACCACAAGAGTAAGATAAGATTTCACAGGTTATGTTTGGCATGTTACATAAGTAATGTAGATCTCATGTTAATTTGTAGGATTATCACATGGATTTGAAGAAATAATTTTTTTCAGGATAATTATAGACTTTGTAATTCTTGTTCACGAAATCACCCTGAATATTTATTTTGTAACAGACTTATTGTTATTCAAACTATACGGAAAATGATTAAGTATCTTTCCCAAATGTACACATGCTTGGAGTTGTTTGAAGGATGTTTACCAGATTCAAGTGATGAACATGAGTTAAGACCTTCAACTCACAAAGAAATTCAGTGGATGCTTGCACGTCCATCTTTTTAATTGCAGTTTTCTGCATAGAAATGAATAGTGAGAGAATGAAGTAATAATGGTAAATGGTTAACCTGAAATGGAATTAAAAGCAAGAACTTGCTTATACACCCTCAAGAACATTATCCATTCATCATTAAACAATGCCACACAACATATCTTTCAGTTCAATGAAATTACTTGTTTCTTACACTATTAATTATTTTATTTATCTCATACACAATATAATGAACTTAAAGCCTTACAATTTAAACATATCACTATTATTCTAATCTAAATTCTAAAATATCAATCACCAGGAAAAGCCTTTATATGTCACCAATTACATCACATGGCTAAAAGTAAAATCTTCTATCTTTGATTTTTGTTTTCCTTTTTTCCTTTAGCAGTATTTTTTTCTGATTATTCCATAAAATTGGTTATAAATGTACGTACCTCCCCTCTCAATTCTGCATAATAAACAGCTCCAAATCCACCTTGACCAATTTTATTCTCCAAGCTGAAGTTATTTGTAGCCTTAGCTAGTTCTTGATATGTGAACTCCATTGATTTTGCCACCATAATGCCCGTAAGACCAGTAGCAGTACCAGTCCCACTGGATCCTGAAGTTTCATATTCTGCACTTCCAGAGGCTTTACTCGGAAGAGGAAGGAGAATCAACAGGAAGTTCCACGGCCATTAATTTAGTACATATCAAATTCTAGGAGTATGCAAGAGTTGATGACATATAAACTTTGAAAAGGTTGAGAAATAACAGGCAATTTTTACAAGGGATGCAAGATTAAGAGGAGAATGTGTTAAAGAAAATAAGGGGTATAGTACTAACATTCCCCCGTAACCAAGAATATGTTATGTGAATAATTTAAAAGGTATGTGTTGTATGAATACGAAAGCTTAAACGTACCATCTTGAGTTGAAAACGCCATAGAATTTTCTGTTGGCAATTTAGGTTTCTCTCCTTCCTTCTTCTGGAAGAATTTAACATAAATGCAAATTACTAGTAATAGAAGACCGCATATTCCTGCTACGGATATTCCAGCAGCAGCACCCCTAGCTAGACCTGCTTTTATACAGAAGCGAATTTAAGATCTGAGGCAGTGACTTTTTCTTTGCGTTCTCATATTTATGTGAACGTTAAGCTGAAAATAATCTTCTTTTAACCAACTCCCTATGAAGTTTGAGAGCCAAACCTGTGTTTCTGCAAGATGGAAAAGAAAATTTAGTTAAGAATATAGAATCAAACATGTAGCAACATTCAATTGCATGTGCATAATTCAGCATAAAAGGTGAGACAATCAAAGTTACCCACCTAGGGTGCAAGGGAACATAGTCTCCAAATTGATCTGGCAAGTAAATAAAATTAAAACGTCAAGCAAATGCATAAAAGATTATCCAAAATGCTTTGAACAAGAACAAAGTGATTATATTTAACCCCTAATATGCTGATAATACCAAAAGAAAGGTACTTTGAAACAATTGTTTTTTGTGTTGTTCTCTAATCAGAATTGTTGAATTTTTGTCTTGTAATTTACATCGTAAGATTTACATTAAAGGTTAGCGTAGCAACCAAAATAAAACTCCAAAACATTGAAAAACATCAGTGAAAGTGTCTAAATTTTGTCAATGTCAAATACATTGAGGAGTACACCAAACTAACATGATAGTATAAGAGGAGAGCGTACCTCTTCCTGGAATGAAAACAATCCCATTCTCTTGGCTGAAATTGACTCCAGGATTATAATTCTGCAGCAACTGTGCATCCAGATGAGTATCGTTGGCAATATCATGCAAACTATCGTCAGGCATAAGTGGATAGGTAATAAACAACCCATAGTCTTGTGAAACCTGGCTGTTCCCACAAGAACAATTGACTGTGACATTAACCTTGCCATTTGTAGGTATACCATTTTGGCCATAACTGTTGAACCTCCTCAAAAGCTCAACAGTGGTGAGATTGGCATATGTCACTTTGGCAATCGAATCATAGGTGTCACCTGCAGCAGCTGAGTACTCAAACACATGTCCCAGAAACTCGCCACCGATACAGTCACAGGGAAATGGAATATTGATTCTAGAAAAGCTGAGGATATTCTGATTCACTATTTTGTCTTTGTTGTAGCTTTCTATAACGTCAAAATTGGACACAACACTTGATTCCATCGAAGTTGTTATATCATCCAAGACTAACCCTCGACTCACATAATAAGAAGCCAAAGCTACATCACATCCCTTCAAACACTTTGCTTCAACATTGCAACAAACATACTCCAGCAACAAAAACAACAGAAGTAACCCTTTTCTGAGTTCCATTGGATCAATGATCAATAAGAGGAACACAAAGAAACGTAAATCAGAAAACTGGATTTTAGGATTTTCTCAACCTGCTATAAGCCAATAATCATATTCACTTCTTTTGGCTTGAAACCATGTCACACTTCTAATGAACACCCATAATATAAAAAGTAACTCAAACATAAAACAGAAGTATAAAGGCGTAATTACTTAAGTGAATGAACATAAACTATGAATTCATATGCACACGTTTATGCATTTTTTTTTTCTGCTCACACACCTGATAGGTTATAACGTTTAACAGTTTCCACAAGAGTGTGGAAGGAAACAGTACCATTGGGTAGAAAATAATTGAAGTTGACTTCCGTGTCCTTTGTTTATTTATTTATTTTTGGGTACCAACTTGCATGTCATTTATTGAGGGAATATTTGTTGAACTTTGCATATATTAATGGTTATGTTTGACGAGGATGCATTGCACAACCAGAAGGGAATCTCTGTGACTCCGAAAGTTGGCTTTTTTTAATCTTTGTATCCGAAATGCCAACAGTGTCGGCCAATGTGCCAACAAATCACCTCTTATTGCGTCTTCTCATGATTCTAACAAACGCAGAACAATTTTCCATTTTATATTTTGAGGCACGCCTGTGCCCAACTTGACTTCACTCATAACAAACAAAAAGGAATCTGCGAGATAACACCAATAGCATATGAAGCCCCACATCGAATAGGAGAATCTAGATCCTCCGCGTAATTTATTGTTAGCTTTATTAGACCAAAGAGTGCTTAGAAATTATTTTGTGATATATATTCTTATGTGCCTCAACCGATTTTCATCTCACATGTAATCATATTTCTAATTTATATCAAAAAATCAATGAAAGTATGGTATAGAGATTAATTAATTGATAATGTTATTTGAAGTTCCCTTAATAAATCAATATTGTCTTAATAAGCATTATCAATTAATTAAAAGAATATAAATTTCATTAATTAATTACATTGTCTCTGACTTTGTTAATGCTCTTCATTACACCTAATATCAATATAATAAACTACATTTGATAAAGTTGAAAATATAGTTTCTATTTTATTACTCAAGGTGAGGTCTACTCGCTTCTATATACTTAATGTTTATTTATACCAATTTTATTTTTTTATGTAAAATATTTAGGCTCCTTGATTAATTACATAAGTAGATTTGTGTTAAGTTTATTACACATCTATACTTTTGAATATTTTGATCATTTACATATATTTTTGCAGGTAATTACTTAGTAGGCGGGGTTACAATTTTAAAGTTTTTACTGTATCCTCTTCTTTCTTTCTTTGTAGGGTTGAGTTAAGAGTATATCTTTAGTTTTTTACTTTCTCACTTATTTCTTCTATCTTTTCTCTTTCTATATATATTTCTTTTGTCTTTTTAGTGTACTATCATGGATTCAGAACTCTCCAATTCCTTATAATGCATTATGTTCATTTCTTTTTTAAAATCTCCTCTTTTGTTTTCTTCTTATTCTCTTATTGTCATCTCTATGTAGAAACATAATTCATTTGTCCTTATTCTTATACATTCAATTTTCGTGTGTATTTATTATTTGTAGATAAATTATATTTCTAATTGCTTTCGTCACCATTTACTTGTGCGATATCTCTTATTGTGAATTGTCAATTTTTTTTTTCATTTTAGATTCACATGTTAATTGTTCTTTTTTAATCTTTGAAAAATATCAATTTTTGTTTGTTTTTATGTTTATATGGATCCGTACATGAAAATAATAATCAATTTTATATAAAATTTTGGATCAAGATTATAATATTTGAAAAGCAAAATTTTCTTGCATAAGGCTATATATTGGATAAATTATCACTAAAAATTGTTATTCAAACAAGCATCAGAGTCCACAAGAATTATAAATTCTTAATTATATCTTCTTTTTGCCAAGATGTATTTCAGGTATTATTTCTACAATTAGTAAAAAAATGTATTTCAAATTTTTTGATGCTATGTAACTTTCTTAATTAGAAAAGTATATCTTTACTGTTGTATTATTTATCCATATATTTTAGTCATGAAAATAGATAACCCAAACATAGATACTACTAAATATTAAAATGTAATTTGATATGCAAATGCTTGTTGATTTCCATGAAAACGTAAGAGATTGATATTTGAAAGTTTTTGCCATGCAATTTTTCCCAAAGCAAGAAAAAATCAGTGAGGAAACGGAGTTTGTTTACTGATGCAAACAATCACTGCTACAAGCAATACAGATTTCAGTTGTAGATAATTGCGGGAAAGGAAGTAGACTTATCACAAAATTTGTAGATGAATGGTGACATTTTGTGGTCCTATTTCCCAGACATTAGATTTGCTAGAGTTGGATTTTCAATGATGGAAGCAATATCCCAATCCTCACTAGTTGAAGTGAGTGCTGTGAGACTAACCACAACAGAACTCATATTTGGACGTTGTTGTGGATCGCTCTCTGTGCATGCTTTGGCAAGTTGTGCCATCTGCAAGAAGGATAATGGCCTTAAGTTTTTTGAATCAGAAATACAGAAAAATGTTTTTATGATTTGTGATAACTCATACCTTGCTAACTGAATCCATTGGGTAGTTATCTCCTAACCTAGGATCCACCAGTTTTTTAAGACCTTCTGTGGGATCTTGCTGATCAAAAGCTTCATCAAACTGCCATATATATCACCAATAAATTAAACACAAGAAAGGGAAAATGTAGTTCTTAGATGTTTATGTAAGATTACTAGGTTGTCATTTGAAAAGTGATAAATAGTAGGGTGTGATGAATCACCAAAGACACAAGGCCCTTTAATTCAGCACCATGTACACCACCCGTGCTCAATGCTACTTTAGCAGAAATTAGTTCATAAAGAACAACTCCGAAAGCATAGACATCTATTTTGGGAGAAACATTGCCATATGCGTATCTGAAGACATGACAACGGAAAAATTGAATTCAGGCTCATGAGAAGCATACTTATTTTCATGTTTACAAAAGACAAATGCATGTGTTAACAATGAACAACTTATCCCTCAAATGCGGTTTAAGTTAAACAAGGAGCTGCACAACAGTTAACACTTTCAATATTCATAAAAGGGAAAAGAAAGACTTTCAATAACCCAACTGGCCAAACCCATTTAGCAATCTATCAATCCAATTTGAAAGATTTGTTTTAGTTTGAGACAGACTCTTTATTTAAGATAATGTTGTTTGAGACATAGTCAAGCATTAAATGTGAGGCAAAGATTCAAACTGGACGAAATTTGCATTTGATTATGGCAAAGGATTTCTCAAACTCCACAAATCCTATTTACTAAAAGTAAGGTATCACTTAAAAGAGAGAACACAATTCATCGTACTCTGGTGGCATGTAACCAAATGTGCCCTTCACATTAGTTGTATGAAGTGATGAACTTCCAACATCAATCAACTTGGTTAAACCAAAGTCTGCAACCTGCAAAAGAAAACAATATAGGATCTCTCTCAAAACTCCCAAGTAGAAAAGTAGTAATAAGATCCCCAAAGTTATTGAAACAGATCGTACCTTGGCACATAATTTTTTATCTATTAAAATGTTTTCTGACTTTATGTCGCGATGGATATATACAGGCACAGTATGCTCATGAATGTACTGCAGACCTCTGGCTGAATCCAGAGCAATTTGCACTCGGGCAGACCATGTCAAAGGATCAAAACCTGGAAACAAACTTTGACTTGATCGTTAACTTACAAAAGCATTACATTAAACAATGAAATGCACTAGTACTGAAAATGGATATTTTTAATGTGCTCATATAACCTGATCCACGTAGATGTTGTCCTAAGTTGCCATTCTCAATGTATTCATAAACAAGGAAAAGGGAGTCCTCAATACAATATCCGATCAAGCGCACCTACATGGTTATCAATAGTAAGATAGTTAGGTTTTAGAGCAGCAATCCTCTTTATTTAACGGGAACACAAAAGGAAAAACAAAAAGAAATGCTCCAAGTTTCAAATAATACCAGGTTCAAGTGATGAACACGTGTCAACACTTTCAGTTCAGCGAGAAATTCTCTTCTAGCTTGCATGTTCATCTTTTTTACTGCAGCTTTCTGTGAAATTAGAGAGGAGTTCTTTATCACTATAGGAGATATAAATATTAAAATGGTAAACTTGGGAAAGACAGAAATATGAACAATTGCTTATTTGATCCTAGTAGCATTGTCATGTATAACAATTATGCTTCTTGATGTATGTGTCAAATGCGAAGACATGATAGCTAGAAGAATATGCAACTTTTATTTCAAATGCATGTCATCGAAAGTAAAATATTACAATGGACATTACAAACCTCGCCATTAAGCTCTGCATAATAGACTTCCCCAAAACCACCTTGACCAACTTTATTAGCCAGACTGAAGTTATTTGTGGCATTGGCTAGTTCTTCATATGAAAACTCTCCTGATTTGTCCACCCTAATGGTGTTGGCTCCACCTTCTGCATCAGGACCACCAGAGGCTTCATCTGAAAGCGGGAAGATAAACAGAATTTACTATACCCTATCATCAACGATATTTTCATTTTTTATTATAAAGATGAGTTAAAGAAAGAAGGAAGAACTAGATGAAATTAAAGTAGAAGAAAATATACCGTTCTTAACTCTAGCCGAGATCATCCTGAATTCTTCTACATGCAAATTCTTCTTCGATAACTTCTTTCTTCGGTAATATGTAACATACACACAAAATGCCGATAGCAGAAGTGCGGTTACTCCTCCAGCAGATATTCCAGCGATAACTCGAGGTGCAAGACCTGCTTCTGTAGAAACAATATATGAGAAGAAATTTTCATTGTACTTTGAGAATATTCTGACCTTGTGTCTGATACTAAAATCAAACTCAAATGAAATCGTTCATCAACTAAACAACTTTTTGGGGGAGTGAGAAGGTCCAACCTCCAGTGCTGAAAAAGTAATGAAAAAGCATCCGTTAAAATTAGCAGGTTACTAAGATTGAAAAATTAGTCAACTTCATCTGCAAATAGAATGGACAGTAAGGAAAAGGAATCACCTTAGATGAAGGGGCACATAGCCACCATTTTGGTCTGAAAGTAAAGGAACAAAAAGATGTGAGGCATGTATCAAAGTTAACAGTTCCTAAGAAATATGTTGAAAGATATAACCATAGATATAAGCATGACCCTCATAAATTAGTCTACTCTTAAATGCATAAATTCTTATCAGAACTTAAATCAGAAGAACAAAGCCAGAATGTACCTTTCCCTGGAATATAAACCAAACCACTCCCTTGGCTAAAATTTACACCAGGGTTGTACTTAAGCAGCAAGTCACTCTCTATCCCAGTCTTGTTGGCAATTGACTGCAAAGAATCCTCAGGTCTAAGGGGGTACGTGATGAACAATCCATAATCCTTGGAAACTTCACTATTCCCACAGGAACAGTTAATGAAGACATCAAGAGTGGCGGTATCAGGAATAGCAGTTGGTGAATATGAGTTGAAGCTCTGCAGCAACTGAGCAGTGGTCAAATCGGAATAATTCTGAGTGGCAATGGAGATGTAAGTGTCACCTGATACAACTTCATATTTGAATATATGGCCAAGAAAGTCTCCAATGCAATCACAAGGGAATGGAACGTTCACTCTGGTAAAGGCTGGCACCTGGTCTTTGTTTTTTATGGTTTCAGTGTTGTAGGGGAGAAGATCTTCAGGTTTTGAAAGAACCGCAGATTCCATAAGCTTTGATATGTATGTCAAGTCACCTCCTGTTAGATAGTAGGAAGCTAGAGCTAAATCACAATCCCTTCTACACTTGGATTCTGCACTACTAAGCAATATAGCCCATAACATGAAGAAAACTGAAAATCTGAATCTGTTCTCCATTGGGTGGTATAGTGTACAAACTTTGTGAAGCCTATTCAAGAGGAACACTATATCAAGAATCCAAAATGGGATTCGAATATTAAACTGAAACACCATTTCAAACGTTGTACTCTTTTACCAAAGTCTTTAGTAGTCTTTTGCCTAACTTGTGGAACATGTCGGATTTAAACGTTTTTCTTTTCCCACGACTTGAGCATAAATCTAATGGTGCAGATTAGAGTATAAACAAGCCTATATTAATTACTTCCTAGATTATTATCACAAACGACATGTTTTCAAATAAATTTAGAGACTTTTCTTCTTTTTCTTATTTCATATACATGTTCATATTAATGACTTGGAAAATCAAAATATAATTCATTTTTATTCCATTGTTTATACATCCACAAGTAAATTCATCCCATCCGTTCATGATTTCAAATTCATTCAATTAATTTTGTGATACATATATTGCTTTCAAAAACAATAGATACTCTCGTCAATATCAAAACTATTCCAATTAATTTTGTTCACACGTAAATTTTCCTTAAGCTTATTTTTTCTGAAAGTTTTCGAAAGTACAATTTTTAAAATTGTTTTAAAAAATATATTATTTTTATGGGTTATTAGAATATTCATATATAAAAAAATGTTAATAAATTAATTGGATTGGAATTTTATTAAATATAGATAGATGGATTGAGTTTTTAATTAAATTCTTTATCGAACAAAATAAATTAAAAAATGGTATAATGTGTTATAATTCGAAATAAAATTCATTAACTCGTGCAATTTTTCTAACAAGGTGTGTCATTGGCATTTCCCACACGACAAGCTGAGTATGACTATTGACTTTTCCACCTCTTCACATTAGCCCTTCTTCCTTCATTAATTTTGCTTCTTTTTCTCCTCTACACTACACATATCTTGGCAAAAATGATGATCAAATTAATTTATGTCCATTTGTATAATAAGTTTAAATATAAACTAATTCATTTTATTAACCTTAATCTACACTCATACTAACCTCAACCCTAATCAATCAATAAAGTTTTGGATGGTTGTTTCCAATTTCTTAAATATATTTTCGTGGTTGGATTTCTGATTATATTCATGGAAAATACTTTTATTAGGAAAATCAAAATTTACATAGTTTATCTATACACGTAAAAGAAATAGTACCCTAAATGTAAACAGTTTAAAATAGTGATATTTTCATTTTATAATAACATAGTTTTTCACTCCTAAATTTCATATGAATCCAAACTTTATTTTCTAAGGTTTCACATAAGGGAATTTCTTTTTCACAACATAATTTTCTTATGTGTCAATATTCATTTTGTTTTTTAGTTATGAAAAAATATTTTTGAATTATGCAATCTCAAAGTCATTTTCTGTTTAAAAATAATTTTTGGATATCACAATTCAAAATTTAATTTTTTGACTTTCTATTTATTTAATCTAAATGTATCTTTTAAATTATACAATCTGAAACTTTTTTTTCTCAATTTTTTTATATGAAAAAAATAATTTTTAAAATACATAATTTAGGACATTTTCTATACAAGACATAGGAAAGGATGACAACAATGATAAGTGGGCAGCGACAGTGGCAATAATGGGTGGCATCTTTTTAACTACTCCGTGGTAGTACACATGGAAATTATGGGGGTGTAGAAAGTAGTAGTCTTCACCTAAACCTGTTTGGTCTTTGGTGGGATGAATGGAGGGCTTCTTCTTGCATATTCTTTCTTTCTGTACCTTCATATATTTTTAATTTTCTCAAACTATCCTTTTTGAAAAGACTCATTTATCTTTATAAAAGTTAATTTAAAAATATATTAACATTTAAGAATGTATTTTCAGATCATAAATATAAGTGGAATCTAAAATGTAATAATACATTAATATATTCTAGAATGTATTTTTGGATATAAAAATACATTTCTGAATATGTATTCTGAAATATATAATATATTTTGGATTATATATTTCAAAATATATTTTTTAATATGAAAATATATTCTATAATACATAATCTTGAATACTAAATAAAATTGAAAATTCAGTTTTTATAGAGGTGAGGGTGCAGAAGGCAATGCCCCATTCCAAAAGCTAGGATTTGGCATTTCAAACTTGAAAGGCCGAAAGCTGTGTAACTCTTCCAAACTGCAGGCAAAGAAGGGTGCGGAGAATTGAAAGTGTGGTCATCACTTATATTTTTTCACTTAAAATATAAATAAGTAAATAAATAAAAAGGACTGGAATATAATTTCTTTTTAACTAATTTAATCCAATTAAATAGTATTATTTTAAAAATATTTCTAGTTTAAATTAAAATGTGAAATTCATCTCTGATCAAATATGACTAAAAATAATTTAAAAATAAGTTTTTCATATTATTAAATCAGGAAAATCAGATAAATTTGATTATATTTACATTATAAACTATTATGAATCAATGTTAATTTACTATTTGGTAATTACCATAATTAAGAGTTGTTAATTTGTAGCCTAACCAACAACCAGCATCTTAAATAGAAGAATAACACTTGAAAGTTGAATCCAGTGGGTTGACTTATCTGTAATATGGCATCATAAAGATTGAAGACAAGTACTGAATCTAAACTTTGTTCAACAAACCACTCGAGTAACTTCTGATCAACCACACAAAAGTGAAAGGATGCCTTTCAGCTAGTGGACTTCATGCCACACCCAACACAACAATTCTCATTTTTCACTCACCAAATTCTCTCTCTCTCAATGCTTCTCTTATACAACATACAACACTGTTAATTCAGTTCCTTCAAACACAATTTAGTTCATCTTCAAGATTTAAACACCTAAAGATGTTTATAACATCACTGGTAGGTGCTAAAAAATAAAGTAATTCTTACCTATGTTCCAACTTCTTTCAAACAAAATATTTTCTTCCTAAAGCTTTGTTCAAACAACAATTCATTAAGAAGCAAGTTAGAGCCTGGTTAAAGATATTAGAATAACAAATTCAGATATTTTACTTTTATATCTGATTTTATTCCAAAAATGACTTTTCTATACTGTGTATTTATGTTGAACTTAATATCAGTGAATAACAAGATCACTTTAATCATATTCTCTTCTTTTTTTTGTATCAACACACACCATACCCTAAAGCCTTCAGGTTGATTCCTCCATCATTGAGTTGCAATCAAGTGTTCTTTATCATGGCACTCTTTGCACAAACCCATTTGTAAACAAATATAAAATTTAAGTACTATGCAATGTGTGAAACACAGAATTTCTTTTAAGTATACATATGAGTTAGTGATACTTAACTAATCCTGCATTTGAGAATAAAATCTCCATGTTGTGCTCATTAATTATAAAATTAAGGTAGGTTTAGACTTCCAAATCAGAAATCTCCAATAATTGACCTGAGAGATTGATTAAAAGTTAGTACTACATAAGAATAATGACAATTTTTACCAGGTTTTGATGGTAGGTGAAACCCAAGATCAGGAGACATCAGTTTAATTGTAAACCATAATAGTCAACGATACATTTGATGGCTATAATTAATATCTTAATTCAGATTGAAATATTCTCTGTGACAGCTATGAAAATAAAACTTTGAATCACCATGAAACCACTCATTAGTTGCTAATGATGCTCATAAATGGCCCTTACACAAGAATAGAAGCTATGCATATTGTGAATAGAAAATGTGGATGAACTGCAAAATTGGAAAAGAGGGTAAAATATGGTATGAATTAACTCCCTGTGTGGGGTCATTCCAGTTGGAAACTCATCTTCTATTTTTTTTTTGCCGTGCTACGTAGCCTCTTATTATTACACTATAGATCATAGAATGGTAAAAATGATATCAAAGTGCAATTTTCCTTGCCCCTTAAAAAGGTTAAAAATTGCATATGCCCACATGAACACATATTTGAAAGTTCATCTGCATTTGTGGGCGGAACACAGAATTTCAGTGCCAATTTGTTAGTTGGATGAGAAAACGATGGCTTTGAGCCGTACAACCTCAAAAAGTGCATCTATTGACCTCTTTTTTTTCTTTGTTTTAGAACAATATACATGACTTTGTGTTGTGTTTCTCTCATATCAGATCAGCTGTGATAAATCATTAAACGTAATAAAGAAGGGTTACCATTTTGTTGGTTAGTTAGATAATCTAAGTAACTTTCCGCCAAGAATTTTCATTTCTTCCAAATCAACATCCCTTTCTCTAAACTACCATTTGTCTGTCTATCATCACCTTCCCTTTTAGAATTCTTGACTATTGACTTGTCTCCAACATTTAATCTTGAATTAACGCTCAACCATATACATACCCTTTTGAGGAATGCTTGCAGCTCTGAGTGTGAAACAGCTCAGTCACAGTTAACAAAAAGTGCTTCTTCTTCTTCTCATTATAAATGGTTTCATCTTTTGCCATACCGAAAGCTAAAAAGCTACGTGTTTTCACATAGACGCTTCACGATGAAGCCTTTGGGCCTTAGCCAATTCCATCACCCGTGCAAGAACATACATCATCCACTAGATTTAATACCATTGACAATTGGTGCTCTTCTCTTTATTGACATGCTTTTTTAAAAAATGATACTTTTTTTGATCTGGTCTAAACGTATAATACTACTTACATGCGTTATACATGACACAATCATTCAACACGAGACTATGAGCATTACGAGACCCTTAATCTATTATATTCTGAACCCTTTATAACAAGGAAGAGGTTTTCATTGGTGCGTTTGCTGAATAAGTCTTGGAACAACCTTCTAAACTATTCACAAAAAGATTACGGTATCATCACAAATATTTTACCATTTCATTAGTCAAAAATTAAAGCGCTTCCCATTCATTTTCATGAAAGACTAAGCTGGTTATAGAAAATTATTTGAAGGGGCATGATATGTAAAGTCCTTGAAATGGACCAATATTCAAAATCCCCATTTTGACTTAGACCCAGCAAATTCGGATCTACTTATGGAGATGTGTATGTGAATAACCTCAACAGTAGTATGGTCCCTTTCAACATGTTTATTATTTTAATTCTTTAGGATTAATTAGATAGTACTATTACAACGCCACATGCCTCTCGAGTGCGTCGGCGATGTTTGACTTTTCATGACCAAAACACCCCTGCCACAATGCGCGTGCTTTTACTCTTTCAGAATGAAACACTAAGGGTGTTTTGGTCATCCCAGGAAGTTAACTAAAGTCATAGCATTGCAAAATAAAAAAATAAAACAATACCCTTCTTTGTTTCAGGCTTTCACATACATGTCTGTTGTTTGTTCCTATGAGTGTTGAGTTTTGTATGTCACTGTCTTTCATTGAATATTGCCACCCCACCACCCTCACCCACACAACCGTCATTCTAGGCACACCCTGATCCAGTGCCAGACCCTTCTCAGAGTATTCATGTGTCCACCCATCATTGACCATTTGATCACAATCACACGGTGATCAGGCCATGCCCCACCACCCAAACTCACACGGAAACACCACAAGTCTTTCATAAATATCACCAGATTTAGTATGCACATGTTGAGCCTAACCATGTCCATATAAATATATACACAATATAACAAGCCTAGCCTACACCAAATTCTGCATTTCCATCACTTTGTGTTTGTTTCTCCTTGACCTTGTTAACAAAAAAATAAAAAAACAACCATGAGCATGAAGCACTTCCACTTGTTCATCCTCATCATCATCACACTTCTGTTCCTCACACCAAGAATTCACTGCATCAGGACCAAATTCTCAGGCCCCTCCACTTCAAGCCATCAGGATTTTCATCCGTGGGGGAATTCTCCAATCAGCAGCAGAGGTAGAGAGTTTATGTCAGAGAAACGCAGAGTGCCAACAGGATCCAACCCTTTACACAACAGGAGATAGCGTGATCTCTCAGGTTTTATGTAGCAGGATAAATAGTGTAATCAGATATGGTTTCTTATTCAGTACCTTCTTTGTCATATACAGGGAATACAGATATATGTTATATGCTAGCAGAGTCATCATGTTAGAAATAGTGATTGTTTATTAGCTAGATTAATTAGTAGAGAGTCCTTGTACAGAAGGTAAAGAAGATTTTTAGTTTAGAACTATGAAACAATAAATTATAAACTAGAGCTTGTTGTTTATGCAGTTTTTGCATTTTCCTTGCCCTAACCAAACTTTCCTGTTGCATTGCAATTAAAGCCAAAATTTTTAAGATCGGAATTGTATAATTGTATGTCTTAGTTACCATACATATCATCATAGTTTAGCTTCTTCTTCCATGGCTCAAAATTAAACTTGGGTCCCCATAATTGACAAAGTTTTTGAGGTTGCATTTGTTAGGGGTCTTTTCCACCATCTGATACTTGCAAACATTTACCATTTTACTGGCCCATGTCCTCTCCTGAAAACAACAACTGTTGAGAAGAAGAATATAGAACACACGGTTGGCTAACAGATTTCCATGTTTTGTATCAATTGAAGTTGTAACTGTTCCAAATTATTCCGGGAGGAAGAAGAGAGAGGGGGGACCCTTAGAGTTTTGAGTTGAAAATATATGAAAATGAAATGGGATGCACTGACTCATCAGTGATCAAACAGTTCAGTCATTATGCCTCCTCTGGTGTCATAGGCCCCAAACCTTGAATGCAGTGTGTTTAATACCATTACTTCACACAACAACCACACAAATAATTAATAAAACTCCACCATCTTGTGCACACACACACAAGAATATTTGTTGGCAGAAGGTGATAGACTTCACATGCTCTTAGTCTCACCCTACCTACATAACATTGAGGTCCCAGAACCTCTTGTACATTTATTTTTTCCATTTGATAAAGAGATTTTTCTCCAAAACTGTAGGGTGGTAGTTAGGAAAAAGAAAAGGTACAAGTATTGTGTAGAGACTATGTGCATAACATCTCTCAGTTCACTTGAACAGTTGCATGCACCCAAAATCCATAGGGAATTGGAAGTGATTTGGTTTTGGTGTGAAATTAAGGTGGGGGGTTTGTGGTCCACATCGGGTGGAATAAGTGCACATACTAATTCTGGTTACAGGAGCCCCACCAAGGGCACCACCTCCTCCAGCTATAGCCTTTTTGGTGTGCGCGTGTAGATTTTTGAACACCATGGTTCAGGGAAATAATTGTGTAGTTGGAAAATAAATCAAAAGTAACAAAATTAAATAATATTCTCCATCTGAGGTAGTGTTCATTGCCCTTTGCCTAGCCACCACCACCACCATTTTAAGTGGCCTATACTTTCACTGTATATTTAGACAAAATTATTTCTACAGATTTTTAGAGAAGGAGAATAAAAAAAATGAAATGAACCTCTGCTTCATTTTAACTTATACAAAACTAAAAATTTTAAAAATTATCACAATACAATTTTTGTAAATTAGTTTATCCATTAGTTCATTTCAATTTGTAGAGAGTTTCATTTATGTTTTCTTCTTATTTTTCTTTTCTAAAAGTTTTTTTTAAGGCGTTTACTTAAAATGAATTATGACAATATTATAGAGAATTTTATGTATTAGTTCATTGTAATTTATAGAGAATTTCATTTATTTTTTCTTCTTATTTTTTTTCGAAAAAAATTACTTAGTATGAACAGCAGAATACATACAATATTATTATATTCAAGATACTATTAGTTCTGATGTTAATTTTAGAATTTTATATCTTAAAATATACTTCAGTAGATTGATGATATATGACATTTAACAAATAATTAAAATTTTAAATACATGTGTCTTTTTATATCTTGAAACATATTTTCAATCAAAATTAAAGAATAAAGAGTGATTTAAAATCTCCTTCCAAACCTCAATTTTTTTTAGCAGTATTGTGTGTAGGATATTGTTTCTTTTGACTTTATTACAAACATGATAATTTTCCTCTTAGAATACATTGTACTTTTGGACATGTTAGTGTGAAAATTATAGTTTCATCTTTAATGAATGATTTTCTAGCCAAAAACCTTTATTTATACTCATTTCTCACAATTTTTTTTTATTTCTTTTCTTTCTCTCAAAAATAAAAATAAACAAAGGTTTATACTATTAACCTGATGTTTTTTTATGTATTATCGGCATCAATTAATATTTATGTAATGTATCTTAAACTTTTTTAAAATATAAAAAGATTATAAATAAGCAGATATCACAATAATCCAATAATATAAAAAAAATTAGTTAAGCAACAAAAATAAAAGCTATTATTGATGATTGTTTTGGAGACCATTCACCAGCTAGCTACGTTGATAGTAATAGCTACTACAATTTTCAGAATTTTTAAAACACCGTTTAGACTATTATTGGTTATTGGTCTATAAATTTTAAAAAAGTGGTAGAGTAAAAGAATAGTAAAACTCGTTAAAATATATCAAAATTAGGTACAAATCGGTGTTAAAATTTATGCTTCAACTTATTGGGGAAAGGAATTCGGCCAATAAGAAAATACATGTAATCGATCAAAATTTATTTTAATAAAAAGAATCATATATATATATATATATATATATATATATATATATATATATATATTTTATATATTTTTTATTATTTATTTTTCTGTAGACATGTGATATGATAATCTAACCTTAATATGAAGGTTTCTTTGTGTAATGTTGGTCTGTGTAAGTATCATTACATTATGATTAAATAATACTGTAAAAATATTGCATATTATTAATGTATTTTAATTAAATTATAAATGTGTTTTGTTATTATTGGTTCAATTTATTTAATTTTCAAAGAAATTTATATCAGAAGGTTAGAGAATATTTAGAACAAAATGCAGACATGGTTATTGAACTAATTAAAGAGGAATGGGTAAGAAACCATCAGAGTTTTTAATTTGTTACCATAATCATTCAACAATCTTGTGATAATTAATAGACTTTTTGTTTAATGATTTATAAATGTGATGATTGAGAGCACATGCTGGGTACGGAATCAGTCAATGACTTTTGAGTTGTTTACATTAAAAGACAATACAATATATTTAGAGATTTGATTAACCTTTTAAGGTCAATAGAATTTATCATAGTTTTATTCTAAGCAGATTGTGAAACTGAGGCTCATAACTTATCTGTAATGATCACATGATTAACAGAAAAATGATGAATAGATATAGCTAATGATCACATGATTAACAGAAAATTCATAAATAGATTAATAATAACCTATTGCTATTGTTTTCTCCAAGATCCACGCCTAAAACATGATTAATCTTAATTAATTGTTAGAGATCTTTATTAATTTGTAAAATATACTGTTTAAGGTTTCTAGAGTGCAAATAGGTAGGTACACTAGAATATATTTTGGCACACCACGAGGATGATAGGTATGGAAAAAGAAATGCATAAAAAGTATGAGAAAAAAAACTTATTTAAGGTCATTTCCTAGGTTTGTTTAGCGCACAACAAATAATAAAGAATGTATAAGACGATTCTTAAGGAATAAAAATTGTAAAAGGTAAATCTTATTGTATCATATTATTTAAGTAATAAAAAATTCAAGAATTTCAAACAATGCATTGTGTTATATTTGTTTAACTTTCTCTTTTGCTTTAAGTTTTAAATAGTACTCTTGGTCCAAAAAAAATATTTTTGTAGTCCTTTTTTTATCACTTGAATAAGTATTTTCTAGTATAGATATTATCATGAATACTGACTCATATACCAATCAACAATAAATAGAATTACAATTGTCATATTATATTACTTGTTTTTAGTTATTATTTTACTATTATTATTATTATTATTATTATTATTATTATTATTATTATTATTATTATTATTATGCCACACAATAATAAATAATTACTAAGCAAGGAATAACAGAAAAGGGTAACTACTCTTTATATAAGCAATCAACCACCATTTTTATAATAAAATCCAGTGCACAGTAGAATTATATACTAGCAGTTAGAAACACTTATCCACACTTGATATCATCAATCCCACTAAATATTAGTAGATAAGAGGAAGAAATTATGCATGGTATTCACACATGAAGATTGCTTAGCTTTGAAACCAGAAATATTTAGTCTCAATATATATATATATATATATATATATATATATATATATATATATATATATATATATATATATATATATCACACTCTTATATTAAGTATAATAAATTATAATTGAATATTTTTATTTAAAATATAAGAATATTTAATTGTATTTAAATGAAATAAATAGTTTGTCACATTTTATATATTGGAAAAGATTTTGCTATTTGATGCATTTTAAGTAATTTTGGTTTGCAAACTTCAACTCCATGGAGTCATAGTAGTTTTTTTTTTAGAAAACTATCATTATAGTAATATAAGAATCTCTTTTATTTTTTTCATTACTTGATATCTTAATCTATATGATTTATAGTATCACTAAAGTTAGAGAATATTTTTTTCTTAATTGTAATTAGTACTATAACTTTTGAAACCAAAATATCATATAAGGTACTTCAAACCATACACTTAAAGAAGAAAAACATATTCATAAAGGACTATATGTGTGTTTTATATACCATATACAACACAATATACATCATATGCATGTATACATCTTATCATGCTCAACCATATCACACATTCGTTATCGACTCATTTATCTTATGTGTATAGATATTATCACATGTTCATCCTCAAGTGTCATCTTGTCATCAAACATATGTCACTTAAGTGAGTTTATCTCATTTGAGTGACATTGCTTCTTTATTGAAAATATGACTCTCTCATTCAAACATTCACTTATCACTTGAAAAATCATTATTTGAACATTCTCTAACTCTTGCTTGGTAATACATAACTCAACAAGTTTCAAAATAATTATTCTCACTACCTGAGTAACTAAATTTTCATTTAGGCATTAACACCTAAATACATGATCTCATAACTTTTAGAATCTCATGCATATCATTACTTATCAATACTTGGACGATATCTAATCATTTGTTAGCCCATTTTCAAAAAACAAAAAAAAAATTGTCCTAATATCTGACTCACTCGAGCTTAAAGTTATAATTTGAACTATATACCTGAACATTTATACTTATTAAAATGATAAATACACAAAAAGTTCTTGTATCTGTTATATAATTATTTAAGTATAAAAAAATTAATTATAATGCTCCCGTCTTAGTTGTTATATTCTATTTATAAAACATAATTTCAAGTTTCAAAATTCTAGATAAAGTTTAGAGAAAAGAAAATTTGAAGGAGACAAAATTTCTAATGAAATAGAGTATAAACATTTATAATCTATGAATTTTTATGTTTTATCCATTTAAACTTCATCTCTACTTTCTAAATTTTTGTGTGTTAATTTATTAAATCATAAATTTTTTGTGATGATAGAAAATTAAAAGAAGATTTGAAGTATTATATTTAAATATTAAAAAAATAATAATATACTTGTTAAAGATTTAAGTATTGAAAATAAAGTTTACCATGAAAACAAGTAGGCATTAATGTATATCTTTTGGTCATATTTCTTTATTTAATATCGAAATACATAATAAATTGACTATAGAATCATTAACCTTTTAGTAGATTCATGTATTGTCGACATCCCTATAGTAAATATTGATATGTTACTATTATAAACGTGTCGATATCTAGGCCTCACAGCGAATAATCGTTTAAGTCAATTAGCTTGTAGGATAGGATTGTCCTGTAATTACTTAATAAAAAAATTAAATGTAAATAAATTCTGAAACCATGATTAAGGAGATATTGGATTTAGATTAATTATCTGTATGCGTAAAAATCCTAGTATAAATAGATGTATCTATAAAGAAAAGGATAATGAATCTTTCAAAACTTACTAAATCACTGTTTCTCTTAACTAACTTAAGTATCATCCCATAATTACAGATACCCTACCTAAAACTGAGCCAAGAATTGAGAAGTAGATGAAGACTAAAAGCAAAAGAAAAAAAAAAAAAAAGGGAAAAATCATAACTCACATGGGTTAATCTGACCTTAAAAAAAAAAAATCAATTTGAATTGATTATATGAGAATCATCAATTCCTAAGTGAATTGGATGCGATTTTCATAACATAGATGTGAACACAAAGTTAATTTACACATGGGTAGTGACAGACTCTTATGTTATCCATAACGTAGCCCAGCCCAACCCAAACAACCACCAAATAGTTTTGCTCAGCAATAAACTATAGCAGACAAATGAAGACGTTGAATACAAGCCAAAAACTTTTTCCCCAAGCATTAGAGATCTTGCACAGTTCTTGTTTCCCAAGTAATTTCATTCTCATTTTGAGCCTCATTATTTATATAGTTACAGTCAACATTTTTTCTTCTTAATTCACAATTCGGTTTCTTTACAAAAGAAGATTTTTTTTTATTCATGCAATAAACCAAACTAAACTCATATTTTATTCTACAAACCAAGTTATACGCTATCCCTTCTGCAAATCATCTTCCTAAAATAAAACCATAATCATCTATGCTATTGTTTTGACATGTGTTAAGTTATATATAGAATACCTTCATAAATAAATAAACACCAATTGTGTGCACAAATTTAATCACACTACTATTAACTTTTATGATAATTATTTTAAAAACATAAAATGATTTTTTAACTGATTGAAGTTGCAAAAATCTTTATACTCGATACATCTTTATTATTTCTACGATAAATTGACAGTATACTTTTATTAAGGTTTTCACTCTATTAAAAAGGAAAACAATTTAAAACATTGATATCATATAATTTAGATAAGATGTATTATCAATGATTTTTTTATAATACTTTATAAATATTTGTTGGATTGTTAATGACTAATTTCTGATTAATCAATCACTTTTACTGAAATTTTGACCCATTACATGTTGGTAATGTTTCCTCAATTAACATGTTAAAAATACTTTAATTTTTCTTTCAAATAACCATTTAAAGAATTGTTAATTTTCAATTAAATTCAACAACACACATAGCTGGGGAGCCATATAAATAGCAATGGGGGCTGTGGAAGAGAGTGAAATAGAGAAACAGAGTAAAACTGAAAGATGAGTTTTCTCGCGGGAAGGTTAGCTGGGAAAGAAGCAGCGTATTTTTTCCAGGAATCCAAACAAGCCGTAGGAAAATTAGCCCAAAAAAACCCTAATCCTAAGACCAACACCAACAACAATAACAACCTAAACTTCCACGAAGAACATGATCATGCGGATGTGCTTCCCGAGGTTTTAAGACACCATCTTCCTTCTAAAGTGTTCAGAAATGATGAAATTACGTCTTCTTCCTTCTCTGCCTCCAAATGGGTTCTTCCTTCCGATCCAAAAATGCATTCTTCCGTATCCCCCGATGTTCTTAATCCTCTACGTGCTTACCTTTCCCTGCCCCAAGTCACTTTTGGCCCCAAAAGGTTCCTTCTTCACTCTCTGTTTCAATTTCCCAATGACTTTTACCTCATCAATCAAATATCATATGAATAATGTTTTCCCATTTGAATTTTATGCTTTAGTTTTAAATTGAGTATTTTTGTGTATTATCAGTATAAAAAGTTCTATACTTTCTGAGTATTTAAGAATCATCACAAGAATGACTTTTAAGATAATTATTGTAAAAGTTAACAAAATTGTTTCAGTTTGAAAATTGTTTTGAACTGATAATATACCCTATTTATACTTTTCAATTCTAGAATTTGGGTTTTAATAGGCAAAGAAGCTGGTCGTGATTCTTCTTCTCTTTTTTATGTTTAAAATTGGTGGTTTTGTTCAATTGCTTATACACGATGATTTGGTTGCACAGGTGGCAACTGCCTGAAGCTGCAAACGCAGTTTCAGCCTCAACAGCTAATGAATCGCGTCAAGATAGGTATGCCACTCATGTTAACCCGGAGAAATTGAAAGCTGCTGGTGAAGGGCTTGCACATGGTACATTTCATTGGCTTCATTCTGTGCTGTATATATTCTTGATCTTTCATCGCTTTGTTTTGTCCTTTATTGTAAATTGCAAGTGTTTTAAGCAATTCTCAATATTTGTAGATAGATAGTTTTTTTCTCACCGATGAATATGTACATTGTGGACTTAATTGCCCTCATCTCTCACATAATCACTTAATGTCTCAATGGAGTTTATAGTGGAATGTGGAGCTGCAAATGGTTGAAGTAAAAATCAGGGAATAGAGAAGGTCACCGTAACTTATGGTCATCCTAATATTACTTTGTAGAATGTGAGACTTTTGAGTTTAACCTTGATTAAATAGGTGGAAGTTGATATAAAAATATATTAAGCATCAAGTGTTTTCTACTAAGCAACTTGGTCCAACCTGTTTGAGTTGATGCAGTAGTATAAAGAGGAAGGTGTCGGAGGAGTTTACGTAATTTTATTGGGTCAAGTATTAATAATTTGAGGGAAGAAAGTTGTGGTACTCAGCATATCCCACGATATTTGCTTATAAGGGTTGCTTAAAAATATAATATTGTTTTACTGTAGGTCCACCATATACATGAATTGCTTAAAATTGAAGAGAGTTGTTTATAATTTATAGGCAACTCATATGTTTAGGACTTATACTAAGATAATGTTTTTATTTATAAACAACTCCCATTGGAGATGCTAGTTTTGTAGTCAACTAAACGAGCTAGAGTTAAATGTTTGCAGTGTCCCTGTAACTGTAGAGAAATTATTAGTTGTATGTGATTATAAATTAGCAATGTTGGAAAATTTAACTGAACCATCCTCAACTATAGAGCTTTAGACATTTTAAGCTGTGCTTTTTCACTTGTTGGGGGTGTTACAGTCAGACAGACCTTTTAGTTTGAGATTGAGATTAAAGTGTTTTATATTTTGAATATAGATATTGTGAATGAGGGAGAAGGAATTGAGTCATACAATATATGTTGTTCTAGAGGAGAAAGAATTGGTGGATACTATTTTGGCAAGTTGCTTTGCTGGAATAAAAAAGGTTTAGGGTTGAGTGTGTAGTAATAGAGTTAATAAAAAATCAAAGGAGGCATCACTTTCTCTCACTTTTTCTGCTTGATTTGTCTGTACGTACAGTTCAGGTGGTTATTTACTTCATTAGACATTGGTTTATGACTTCATTCAGAATTTGTTGTATTTATATCAATAATGCTGTTAAGGAAAAAAGGCTTCGGGCAAATTCTTTGGGGATGATGCTTATGTTTTCTAATGCAATTTTTTAATTACCCATTTTTTAGTTGGAAAAGCTTTTGCTGTTGCCACTGCATTTGTATTTGGTGGTGCTGCATTGGTGTTTGGTATGGTGGCCTCCAAGTTAGAGCTGCATAATGTAAGTGATTTTTGTTGAAAATATATACCTAGGTATCTGTAATTTGAATTTGAATGAGTTCATTTTTAGGAGTTTCTTTTTATGTTTCAAATTTTAGGACATTGGTGAGATAAGGATATGATCTATTTAGATAAAAATATATTTTCCATACGAAATACCAACACAATTATATGTTGATCCTAGAGTTTAATATGTAATTTCTCTCTCTCTCTCTCTCTCTCTCTCTCTTGGTTATGTGTATTATTTTTCTTTTTTTTTTTGAATTAGTTAAGTAATCCACTGGAATGTCTACTTTAATCTATTTTCATTCATCATTCTTCATAAATTATTCATCTTATGACCATAAAAATTCGTGTAAGCCTTTGTATAGTATCTCAATACTAGTTTTTTCTTCTATGTTTATTCAGTTGTATTAATAGATTTCTATATTGCCAAATAAATTGTACATTTTAGTTTGTTGACTTTTATCGGAAATTTTTGTTGTTACATTACAGATCAATGACCTCAAAACTAAGGGCAAAGACTACATTGAGCCACAACTCGAGAATATCAAAGAGCAATTTGCTCCCTTCAAAATATGGGCAAGTTTAAAATTCTATTTCTTCAATCTTCTGAACATTTCAATTCACAAGCCTAACTCAAAACTTGGATTTGCAGGCTGAAAATGTGTCAAGAAAGTGGCATATGGAAAGGGAAGATGTTAAACAGAAGACTATCGTGAAGGAGCTATCTAAAATTTGGGGTAGAAAAACAACAGATTGAGATTTACAATTTTATTTGTTTTCCCTTTACTTTAGGTGGTTTGGAAATATGTGGCATGGACATCCAAAGATGGATATATTGGATGGATTATGCCTCTGGCTGTTGTTGTGTCTGTAAATGTTGAAGCATTCTGGAGAATAAAAACAATAAAAAAGTAGTGTGTATCAATAGTTAAGATAGTAGTAAATGTAAGAATATGATTTTGGTTAATTCAAAAAAAAAATAAAAAATCCCCCTGATATTTTGGCAGACCAGTAATACTGTTAAGGTTCTGAAAACCCTAATTTGTTGCAACAAAGATGACATTTGGCAATTTGAGATCAATGTATGTCTATGCAAATTACACAGATTGTACTATAACATAAGAAAGCATGAATGAGATGTGGTAGAAAATGTAGCATTATTTGCCATTCTTAGGATGCTCAAGTTTTGTGACATGGTTAAGAGTGATGCATACAACATTGTTTGAGGCTATAATCTATGATGTGTTTGGATAAGCGGTAGCCAAGGGAGAATCTCGTTTACAGCAGGGAACCATGCTTTAAAAGTGTCTATACATGTTTGATAGAACCAATTTGCGTTTATAATTATGGTTTTGGCAACATGATGGAAACAACTCGCTTATCATTGTTCTTTTATTTCTTCCTTACTTTTATTATTTAAAATATTTATACCCTAATATGTGTAAATGAAATAATAGTTTACATTAATTTAGAAGCTGAAAGTATTTGTATAAAAGACAATATTAATTACATTTCATTTATGTATTATCCTCTAAAATGATTAGATAAAAAACGGAGTGGTTATTGTTTATTGGAGAAGTTACAAGGGTGAGATAACTCTAGATCAAAGAAAGCCCTGAATTCACTAAACATACTAATGATAAGCTCACTTCGGAATCTGATGAAACTTGCATAAACATCTCATTTTATTACAAGAATATAAGGGACGAAACATATTGGACCAAGACCAAATGACAAGATAGAAATATAGATATCGCGTTGTTTACAAGCATAACATATACTGGTGATTTGATTTGCTGCTTTCTTTGCATCTTCGTTTTGGAACACCCTATGAACAATTTAAATTAAATTATATATCTCAGACATACAACTATGCCAAAGGAAGTGATAAAAAAAAAAGAATGAAGGTCAAGAATTAATGAAGAGTGAATCTTGAGAAGAACCACAGGTGAATTTGGATGTGAGGGAAAAACCAATGCCTTAAAACCAATTATGCCACCACATCATCCCTATTTTGCAGGTTGGTCTGAATCAAACTTAAAGGTAGTTACTATAACTCATAATCAAGACCAGCTCCATATTTCCAAGCCTCTAGACGCCGCTTCAACTGGAAACTCATCTTGGATGGCAATGTATGTAGCAGTGGCCTTGCGATTCATTGAATATGAGCATAGAATACAAGGTGTGTCAATTGGATCTATATAATAAATAAGGAAGCTAAAAAGTGGTTTAAGAGAACCTTGTAAAGACTATTACCTCAGAATAGGATCAGCAAAGATCGATAAAAAGGTGTAGTATCCAAGCCCCAGAAAATGTCTGGACCAATCTAGAAGTACAGGAACACCAACCTGGAACAAGATAAAATTCTTAATATGTGAAAGAGGTCTCTGACAAATTATTTATGCTACATATTTTTATTTAATATGGGAAACTAAAACACATGAACATATATAAATTATGTTTTCACTTCAAAGTATATTCATGTTTGTCTAATAGATATATAAGTTGCACTTCAAAAATTAAGACAGACGATATGAGAGTTTCTTGCATCATGAAGTACCTGCTTGAATATGGATGGGAGTATTTGAGGATTTGTTAACATAACCAGGCCTAATGTTTTGGAAAGTGGCCCAAACTGTACAACATCCTGTAAATATTATCTTAGGAAAGTCATCATTCCAATTAATTGAGTCTTTTGAGAACAACATCCTACAAAAGACACAGAAAAAAAACATATCCACACAGTTTCAGATTGGGACAAGAAGAACACCTGTAGAAACGGTCGTAGAACTGGATCACCAAGCCTCTGCAAAAATGAAGGATAAAAAAGAAGCAATAGTAAGAAATAATTTCAAAATAATCTCACTCGTGAGATAAATATACTACCTGCATGCAACTAAAATTGGTATAAAGAAGTTCATTAATGAAATCTGCAGGAACATTGGACTGTTTCTTTGCTGACATTGCTCTTTGGAATAGCCATGAAGCACTCAAGTTGGGCTGCATGATACATAATTTTCGTCAGGTATTTATTTTCATACTACAGATTCTGAAACAGTCAAACCTTTGAGAAAAGTTGGAAAGTACCATGTAAGGGTTCAGCAAAGACAAGTTGTATGAGTCAAGATAATCACCATTGACTGCTTCATGTATTCCTTCATTACAATAAAGCGGATAAAAAAGAATCCGATTATCTCAATAGTGTACTTATTTTTTTGTATTTACTTGTTTGAACAAATTTCTAAATCAATTTCAGCTACATAACATTTTACTAAAACTAAATTAGGTGTTCCAATGTTGCTGAAGTCAGAAGCAAGGCAAAGAAAAATGGAGGTGGGGAGTTCCATAGATACTCAGAAAACAATCAGATTCACAGTTTAAGGTCTCCGATTAAAAAAAAGTAACTTCTGTCCCACAACATAGCAATAGATCTGCTTCAGCTAGTACAAAAATGTACATCAGAAGTTTGAAACTTCACTGAAAGACTTACCAGCTGACAGTCTCCCAAGGTGCCTGGTCAAACTTCCAAATCCACCAAATGAAACAGGCGATTGTATGCCACTGGCATCACCAAACTACATAGAATAAAGTTTGACTGCTTCAATGTTATTCTATAGATCATCGATGATGTGTAAAACGTAATTTACCTGTAAAACTCTATTAAAAGAAGCTGGTAGCGGACTGCTAGGTGCTCCATATCATCATCAAACATTGTACGGTGTGATATTAAAAGAAATTATAAGTCGAGATACAAGCAAATAGATCCAAAATGAGTTTAAAACAAACTTAGGGAATTGAACAAGTTAGGCGGAGAGTAATTGGAAGCATTTAGTAGAACTTATCAACTGATTTATATATATATATTCTAATACAAAGCATTACCTCTCGCGATATGTGGGAAAGATTCCATAAATAACTCGTAGTATCTCTAAATTGTCAAGTGAAACACCCTATAATGAAATACAATGTTCTTCAAAATGGACAAAACAGAGATCAAGACACATCAGAGAACATGATGAAAGAAAGAAAACTAGCCTGGTATTCTGGCATCAAATCCCAGTATTCTTCTAATAATTCTTCCAATTTTGGGGATCCAGGTTGAGGTTCCACATAAGTGAACATATAAGTAGTACGGTCCAAAGGACCCGAGCCTGCTGGAAATGCCTGTGAAAATTTCAGTGAAACTTCTTAGAAAGAGTATGAGGATACTATGTTTCTACTGATATAGTAAAAGGTACCTCCCAAAACAATTGTGCTTTTGAGTCTCCAACTTTCTTTATCGATGAACTGCTAAATATGACATCACTACTGGAGTTTGTCTTAAAGCCACGTGCACATGTTCCAACAACAAGGCAAACACCATCAGGCTTTCGCCCACCTCTTATCTGTAAAATCATTGAACATGACAATCGGAAGAAACTTCAGGAAAAGGTTTTAATTTTAATACTCATTACGTACTTATTTATCGTTCATTAAATAGCATGTGTAGAACTTTAATCAACAGAAGTTTTTTATATTTTCAAGGGAGTTTTCAATCTCATTCTTGTTAGTGCTGATTTTACAATAATACTGGATGAAAGAGACCATCATTGACCTATCCTGCAAGTGGTATAATCATTGAGAAACTTAGGTGGCTATTTATTTAACAAATATTCATATGAAATGACAGTGAATGTGTCCTGCATGTGCATGATAGAACTACAACAGAAGACCAAAAGAGATAACTTATAAATGACAATCAGTGCCTGTATTCCATGAAACATGTGCAAACATCCTTGTGATAAAACTCTGAAAATCATAAAATATCTGTTAGAATGCATCGGTGAGTAAAAATATATTCCCGACCTGTTTTACAACAGGGGAGAAATTCCCCATGGCATCAATTATCAGACGGGATGACAGTATTTTCTCCCCAGAAAGTTTCAGAACCTGAAAAGACATATAAACTGGGGTTCATGCCTCACAATCTCTGTATAAAGTAAAAATTATCATTCATCAGTCACAAATTAATTCGTAATTTAAAATTTCCATTGCAATGATAGGTTCATGTATTCTCTGTTTCCATGCTTCACTATCCATCCTCAATCTACTTTGCAAATTTTTTTCTGATACAGTGTAAGACTTTCTTTGTTTTGATGTTTCTCCACAGTTAAGCAGTGTTTTTATGAATGCAAACATGTATACAGAATTTCAACAAAATGAAGACATCTGAACAGGCTACACAGCCTAGAATGGTGTTTTGTGTAATTATGATAATTCATCAATAATAAAATTTCACAAAATAACACTTAAGAAGTTATGATTGCGCTAGAATAACTAGTTTTAGAAGTTATGGTAAACTCACTGCAGCATCCTCATATACATTAATGCAGGAGACGCTGCACTGCTCAAAAATAACTCCACCGAGGGAGATAAACCGTGTCTTTACAATCTCTATAAGCTTTTCTGGTCTGCAGTGGCAAATAGAAAAGATGAATGTTTAAGGAAAAGTCTAGATCTTCAACAGAATACTAAGTTTTACACTCAAATTACTTCATTGTAAACCTTTGCTCTGTGCCTATAGGAAAATAACAAAATGCATGTTTATGAGAGTTAAGCCAGATAGATATTCAATTAACTAGCAAGCCTACTAGAGTACACAATTATCAAGATAAGTTATAGGTTCTCATACCAGGTCAGATTTTAGCTTAAAACCAATTGGTATTAAGTGAAGTTGTTCAACATATATATAAATTACACAACAGGTATCGAAGTAAATGATGCGGAACTTCCTAACAAACATTTAGCAACTTTATGCTCTATAATTGCCACTTCCATAATTTTCGGTCCTTCACTCCCAATAGATTGTCCTTTCATGATCTGTATCCATATTTGAGTTGTTATTCTCTTAACACATAGTTTTCTAATAACATTTTTATGCAAAATATTTTAAGACTGGATGTACAATCTGCTTGCACATTTCTTAGTAATTCTACATCCAGTCTGCTACAACAGATTTTCTGTCCTCTCTTGAAAGGAATATGCAAAATATAGTGAAATACACTAATTAAGTATGTGATCGAATTAGCTTATTTTGTGTATAAAATGTTACAATCAAAGTGTTAGTTAAAGAGATTTTGGAAAAAGAAGTAAATTTTCTCTAAAAACTAAATAATCTAAACATACACTAAATTAAGCAACTGCAACTGCAACTGCATATTGTTCATTGCCAAGACAAACAAAACAGAAAGAAAAAAATTAACTACATAAGAACAAAGATTAACTTATATATTCATAATTGAAATACAAGAAAACAATTATGATGAGAAGGAGACTGACGAAACACCGAGATTAAGTATGTCATTGACCCAGATATCCCCTTTCCTTTCAAATCCACATCTGTTCTGCATAGTTTATGAAATTGTCAAAGTGAAGTTAGTAATAAGCAAATTAAAAATATAATAAAGGGGAGAGTAGGAAGCAGAAATCCTACGGGGGGTTACAAAAGAAGACTTGGGCTGAAGTCGGCATTTAAGACTCGTGCCATTAGTGAGATAGCTTGTGAGATAGTTTATGAATGAGTTAATTTATAGAAGCTATTTCTAGTAGCTTCTCTAAAATCTGATTTTTAATTCACGTATATACTAATTTTTAGCTTAACGGGGGGCTAATTTTAATCATTCTTATTTTTCTTTTCTAGAAGTGTGTATGTATAAGTTTCCTTCAAACAATCCCTATATCCCTTAGTTGTTAGATAATTTCATCTTGAAGTGCTCTATGAATAATTTTTTCATTTAATCTGTAACTAACAAGACCTTATTATCAATCTTTTGCTATGTTTAGGCATGTGCTGTGTGTTCTAAAGATAGTAGTTACAGAGAAATACCTAATCAAGATGATTCTTGCTACAAAGAGATTGGCAACTAAACTGAAGAAGTTCAGGAATTACAGGATTGAATTTCACTGCTGTGGCTCTTTCAATGTCATCTTCTTCCAGGACTCCAACTTCTACAAGTTCCAAAAGCTCCTTTCTTGATATATTCCATTCTTGCTCTCTCTAATGATAAAAACAACATTAATTAATTAACCCTTCAAAGAATTCGCTTACTCTTTTCATTTTAGATTGAATGTTGATATCAATGAAGCTGAAATTACCCCCTTTAGTACATTCCTTTCCACAATCGCAACTCGAAGACCCCTAGTACACAAGGCTGTGGCAACGAAGATTCCCAGAGTGCCACCACACACCAACACATCATATGAAGCTTCTGCTTTGTCAGCAAGACTAGATGAGCCAAACAAGCCCGGGATGGTAGAGACAACTTGCTGAGGCTCTTGCACAACTGCAATGAATACATACGGAGATTACAGAGCACATAAAGTTCTCTAATTTCCTAAAGGGTATAAGAATCATTGAACGACATGAACCTTCTTGAGAGGAGCATATGCTTGACCATAGCTTGTCTAATCTTTTCAAGGCTTCGTATGAGTATGCTCCACCAGCACCACCAACTTCTCCACTCACTGAAACACTCTCCATAATCCTCTAAAAACAATAAAAAGATAGTACAATTTTCTTACTTGATCTTATGATATACAACTATCCATAATCTGAAGACAGTGTAAAAGCTTAACACTATAAGTGTTATTTGGACTTGCTACAAAGAAAGCAGAACGTGGCATGACACACTGAAGATTTGGTACCTGGGTTCTGGAGGGAACAGCTTGTGGTCTGAAAAGCAGGGGTCTTTTCTTCTGGGGGAATGAAGTCCCCACTGAGAGCTGAGATATTCCATTAATGGGTTGAAGCCGAAGCAATGACATAACAGAAGAAGCTAAAAAATTTAAGATAAACAAGCTGAGTAACAGAAGTGAAGTAACTGGTTTTTTTCCCTCTTCTTCTGTGTTTGGTTTATCGATTGTGATTATGGTTATGATGGATGAAAAAGGCAACGAATTTGCGCACCACAATTGGACACGTTCAACTTCAACCACCAAAACTGTCTTCCTGTGTCCTTTCTTCTTGTATGTCTCTTTTTCTTTCTTTTTTTTTTTTTTTTTTCTTTTTTTTTTTTTTTTTTTTTTTTTTTTACTTAAAAATAAGTAAACCATGACTTAGTTTAGTTCCAGAATTGAAAGAAAAAAATGGAAGTGTTAATGAATAATTAATTTAGTCTGCAATTGAAAAATAAATATTACTGAAATCATAATAAATAATTAAATTAAGAGACTTTTTCAGAATTTTAAAAACTTTTTAATATATATTTTTTAAAATTTTTTAGGAATTAAAGTCACTATTTTTAGTCTGAAAATTTGAGGGATAGAGAGAGAGAGTAACATGGTTATATACCCAAGCTCTAGAAAGTGCACTAATAAAGATAGAAAGAAGTAAAAGTAAAATAGTGAACAATAGGTGGACTTTTGTGTGGAATTTGAAAGTTTTGGGTACATTTTAAGATAATTATTTTTAATATAATAAAATAATTTTTATATAGGAGATTTAAAATTGTTGAGAAATTTAGAAATAATAATTTAGGACAAATTTTAAAAATATATAAGCAATTCGGTTTATATATTTGAGAAAAAGTCATCACGTGTAGGAAAATATATGAAAAAGAAGTTGCATAAATGCAATTCCGTCCAGATATCTCTGATTAGTCTCTAGATATCTTTGTTTTTGCTAAATTAAATATTAAAAAAACAGTTTTTATATTGATTAAAAATATTAGTTACATTTATTTAATTTTTATTGAGATAACTACAAAGTTTGTACAGTAAACTTTAATGAGAGGATATACAGATTCCACTCAAACTAAGTTTGGTTTTCTTGTTTTAATGTAAGTGATTTTACATTAGTTAGTCTTAATTATAAATAGGTATTTTGTGGAAAAATAGCTTTAAAAAACTAATATATATATATATATATATATATATATATATATATATATATATATATATATATTTGAAAAAAAAAACTAAAAATAAAAAAAGAACATTATTTAAGAAAGGAAAGAATAATAATAGATACATTAAAAACATTGTATAAAATACTTTTTATTAATTAAAATTTAAAAAAATCTTATTATTTTAATATAAACTTATTAATTTTGAATATCTATTTTTTTAATTTATTGTTTTCAAAAAATAAAAAATAAAAGAATGAAAAAAGTAAGATTTTTATTTTCCTCATCCCGTGGCAATTGGGGAAAATATTTCTCAAGAAAAACTTAAAATTTATATCTCCCTTCTTCATTTTCCCCTTTAGTTACTTTTTTTTAACATATTTTTCATGAAATATATGTAGGTAAAATTTGAAACAAAAACTGTGCTGGCAACAGAGTGGAACTCCTCTACTTGAAGGTTTCAACTTTGAGGATAAACCTCACTCTGCTGCTCCCACTCAGGGTTTATCGTTTAACGCTTACTCCGTACTGCATCCTCAACCCCAACTGGTAAAGTCTCAAACTTCAATCATCTTTTCATTCGTTTTGCCTTTTTCCTCTTCGTAGTTTGTTTTCATGTCAACTTAGCATCGACGCTTATCAAATATGGAAATCACTTATCATGTGTTCTTGAATAGGGCCTTATCACCAAACCCTAATTGGAAATCTAGTGTTTTCACGTTTTAGTTGATTTGTGTGTTTTGGAATCTGAAGATTCTTTTATGTGCTTTTAATGAATGGTATATCTTTTTCTGAGTGAATGGCAATTTGCACTTAAAAACAACCGGAAGTGAAACATTGATAATTTTCTGAATTTCTGTTCATTTTTCTGGTCTTCCCTGGTTATTGTATATGCTATTGACTTCTCATCTATGATGGAAACCGACACAAAACAACACCTAAATAAAACAAACAAACCAACATAAAGATGGAAAGAGAACGAGCAGCATCACTACAAACTGCACATGCTACTATGGATTCAACAACAGAAAGCTATATGATCGTGATTTGTGCTATTAATAATTAATCAACACATAAAGATTGCTAGTGGAAGTTTTGGTTTCTTAGGGAGTTATTCAATGCTTAGAACATTAACATTGGAAGTCTTTGAACATATTAAAATCTTCCTTGCAGATTTGTGCTATTTTGGAAGTGAAACAGACTGAGTGTGAACTGTTTACCAGGCATGGCAAGCTTTTTGGCAACATCGGCCATCAGCTATTCTCCAGTCAATAATGGTTCTATGGGATTTGGAAAATCAGGGGGTTTTTCTAAAGGAAGGTGTTGCATAAAAGCAATGAAGATAGAGAAATCATTGGAGGAATTGTACAATGTGAAAGTGGAAAGAAAAGTGTCTCCTGAGAGACTATCCGAGCTTGGAGTATCAAAATGGTCAGTGTGGAAGACTGGGAAAAGCAAGCTCCCCTGGGACTGGCAGGTAGACCAACTTGTGTACATAGAAGAAGGGGAAGTGAGAGTTGTACCTCAAGGAAGTAAGCGTTACATGCAGTTTTTGGCTGGAGACTTGGTCCGGTACCCAAAGTGGTTTGAAGCTGACCTCTGGTTCAATGGCCCATATCAAGAACGTTATAGTTTCAGAGCATATGGTGATGACTAAAGTAACACGCATCTTATCTATGGCTGTTTTAAGTAATAGATGTGTTTCATAGTTTTAGTCGTCCAGTTCTAAATGTATTTTCAACATATTTGAATGATTGAGATACTTCGCTATCTTCTAAAAAGAATTGGTCCTAATTGCTTATGTTGTATCCATGTTTTGTCTATGCTAGGCAAAGACTTCCCGATGAGTTCATCCAGACCAACTTCATAGTGCATCATTACACTAAGCTCGCAGATGCAATTTGTCTTTTAAAACCTATCAACATGAATATATATATATTTATTTATTTTAAGATAGTGCAAACGAGTACAAGCAAAAAACATCTCTTATAATATAAGGGCACACATTCCTTGAAGATGTGGATGCGCAACTTTATATTTGGCAAAACACTCGCTGGGTGGGATAAGGGTGAAAAGAGATGTATAATTAAATCCCAATCCTTGAAAGGCCACATATATTTCAAAGAACCGAATCCACGGTACATAGGAAAAGGTATAATGAAAAGCATCAAATTTCGTGTAATTGGCCCCTCCAGAAAAGAAAAAAAATAGATCCACTATGACAGGCAGTTCAGCCAGCAAATAAAAAACTGCCAGAGGGAACAGTCGATGTGAACAAAGGTTGGGATCTTTTTCTGCAAAAGGCAAAAGAAATAGAAATTACCAATGTTTAAATTACAGAAAGGTGGCAAAGGAAATAATTGTTTTTGTATCACTGCATAATCTCAATGGCTAAACTTCTAAACAAACATTGCCTATTATAAACTACATTCCTTATGGTACATAGTATGATTCCAGAACAAATTATGGAGACAAAATGCCCAGAAACAAGGAGCAGCCTGATATCCACATCAACGCCCCAGTCACCTTTGTTCCTCATCATGGGGTCAGAACAAACAATTGGGATCTCTGATAGCTCTCAACCACCGGCAGTAGCCAATTGATTTGCACTGGTTGTGATAGCGACAGAGGACACAAACCTTGAGACAAGGATGGCCTCATTGCTTACAACATTAGCTGCAGCAACATCTTCCAGTTGTTTCCATATGGATTCCCGCTTTTCTAGCTTCTCCCTATCCTTGATTTCTTCTTCTTGAAATCTCCTCAAGCACTCGTCAAAAAGTGCCTGATCAGCATCAGAGAATATTTTTCTAACATTCAGGGTCAAACTCTGAACAGCTTGGTTCCAATGGCCCCGTATATTTTTCTCCAAAGCAGGGAATATTATAGGCAGTATCACTTTGCTGTTTTGTAAGATCAAATTTCGAATATGGTCATTGTTCCACAGAAACAGAGCTCGTTCAGCTACCTGCCAACAGAATAATGATAACATCAAACACATACTTTTATAAAGCACTTAAGCTGTGTTTCATTGTTTAGTTTTAATCTTTGAGACTAATTACAGACAATAAAACTATAGTATGTATCCGTAGCAATGCAGCTCATATAACAAAGAACCCAAAAATCTACAATCTACAGTTGTCCCAAATGCAAGTTTTAACATAAAAGACAATCGTATTAATATATTGTTGCAACATAAGTTCAACTAAAGGAAAATCAAATAATTATTGCATATGAAATTATGAATAAATATAAAATTTCTGAGATTTAATAGTTGTTCTAAATACATGTTTTAGAATCTGTTTAAACAAATTTTTCCATAAGAACTTCTAAAAGAGAAACATAACAAAAAAATAAAAAGAGTTTTACCACAAGTTAAAATTAGTTTATGCATTTGCGAATTTGTAGAAGTTCTCTCAGTCATGGTCTCTAAATTTTTAACTAAAGCATAAGCTAATTTTAACTTATGAAGAAATTCAATCCACTTTTTCTTCTTATTTTTCTCATCGAGACGTCATTATAGAAAGTTGTCCAAACAAAATCGTTATATAAAAGACAACCGTATATAATGTGTTGTTGCCAACAAAAGTTCAATTCAAGCAAAATTGAATAATTATTTCATATGAAGTTATGAATCAATATCAAAATTCCTGAGATTTATACGTAGAGCCATAAAACAACAATATTTTCCAAGTGACCATGAAAAGAAGTAGGGATGAAAAGTCAAATACTATCCCCCCAAAAAAAAAACACAAGAAAAAGAAATGAAGATGAAATTGGAAAAAAATCCAATGTTAATGTAACATAGTTGGGCTTTGTAGTACCAATACAAGTACTCTTGGGTAGAGCTTTTGTTAAATTTATCAGTTTTAACAATTACAATGCATTGTATGAAGTTATTAACAAGTGTCCTCTACAATAATCTGAAGGAACAAATATGACCCACTACAAACTACCATTTCATAACTTATGAATTTGAGCCCCTTTTTCATCCAACTTCTGAATATCTCAATGCTGAATGCACAAATGAATTTGGCCATTATTTTTCCAAACGCGATTGCAACAGTAGAAAATTGAATTCTATTATATTGTTAAGAGTTGAATATCATTATATGCTTTCTCTTTTTCATTTTTTATATTTTAGGCTAACTAGCTTGCTGATTTAGGATAGACTACCAACCATAAAAAATCTTATGAATAAACTTTTGCACTCTGGATTCTATGTCCCTAAATGTTAAAAAACCAACTACCACTCACATTATGACATGTAAATTTAAAGTATTAAAACTTGATGGTCGAAACCTGAAGTCAATTGAGGTAGTACATCATTACACAGCCACCTACTTTACCCAAATTTTTCTGATATATTCTTACCCTATTATATTCAAAAAGCCTTCAAAACCATACCTATTTTCCTGCTGTAAATTCATACAAGGCCAATCAAAACAAAATTCACACATTGTCCTACTTTAGTTCTTATATTGGATCCACACACAGAATCATGCGCATACGCAGAAATTTAACGGCATTGTAAAAAGTGAGCAATCTTCAAATATTAGATAGCATTTAAAATAGCTGAGAGAAGCAAAATGGAAATGGAAATGGAAATGAATAACATCAGAATACAGATAAAGAGCTGTGGTGTTGTTAGCAAATGCTAATAAAATGAATGCAGAATTCATATAGGAAAATAACGATGGAATTCCGTAAGCACCTGAAAGTGTAAGCTATTAAGGCATCTACCAATTCGACGAAATAATGGGATCGCACATCTCTGAAATTCTGCTGGTTGAGTTGCCTCTAAAACTTCCTCCAACTCACCAAGGAACATTACCTCCTTAGCACTATTAGTTATCGGCCAATATTTCAAAAGGCCTCTAACCACAGTATCAGCTAGCTTGACATCCTTCTCGACAAACTGAGTAATACAATAAGAAAGCTGTTGATGATAAAGAGAAATGCACTTAGGCTTGTGTAGCGGAATCAGCGCCCGGACAAGGAACAGTTTATGCTCTGCCTTTAAAGGCAAAGCAAAACCATTAATTATGCTGCCCAATATTTCAAGCAACTCTGCAATCCCACTGTGTTTCTCTGTCTCAAATATGAACAAGTAAAAGATATTGTTGATAGCTTTTCTAATGAATGGTCGATGCACCATGAACTTCCCATAAATTCGGTGGAGAATAGTCTTCAGGTAATCCCTCTCTCTTTGGTCTTCCGAGTCAAAAAGGTCAAGCAGCCTCAACACAAACGAGTGATCAATGTATCTTTTCGCAAGCTTAGCATCTGTCTCAGGTGAAGCAACAAACCTAAAGAGAAATTCGTACACAATCTGCAGATGAGGCCAAGCCGGTTCCAGAACAGGTTCCTCTTCATCAGGCTCAGTCATATCTGCCAACTTCCCATCATGATTGGAAGAAGGTAAAGCACGAAACAAATTGGCTGCTACCATCTTTGTCATCTCCAGCATAGCTGACTCGTTAAACTTCGAATTCACAGATGAAACGTAATCAACAAGCTCAAGTAGAGTTTGCCGTTTGACGTCCTTCTCTTTGAGATGCTTGGCAGGATCATTAAAATCAAACACCACACAGCACATATTCAATTTTCTAATAAAAAGATTCTGCTTCTCCGAACTAGGGACATCCCTGAAACTAGGCAAAGCCTCATAAACTGTAGAAGCCATCATTGAACCCGATAAAAGAGCTGATTTCTTAGCTTGATTGGTATAGTGTTGAGCAATAGTCTCATTCCCAGAACGAGACCCAACTGAACCAGAACCTGAAGATTTTGAAGAAACAGAATTCGACTTCAGGAGGGTATTAGAAGACGAGTTCAGTGAGAAACCATCATTAAACCCTCCTTCACCGTCTGAATTGCCCTGAGATGATTTTGAGGGTTTGCGAGGTATTTTACCTAATATCTGTTTAATCATATCTAGAGAACCCCAAAGCCAGAAAAAACTGACCCCAACTTTCTACTAATTAATCAAACTTTCACAATCTCGATCAGTAACATTATCAAACATTAAACACTTGGGACGATTCTATTTAAACAGGCCCAAATACCCTAATCAGAAATTCTTACCTCAGAAAATATCAGTGAAAATTGTACTAATAAATTCACTGATTACGGGTGCATACACTAGGACGAGAAGAAATTGACGGGATATAGAAGTGGAAAGCACTTACATTGAGAAAAAGCCGAAGATGGCAGGAGAGAAAGAAAGTGAGAGACAATGCAAGAAAATTAGTGAGAGTGAAGTTTAAAGAGGGAAATTGGTCCCAGAACATTAGCCCTAGTGAGAGAAACACGATGATCCCTAGTGAGAGAAACACGATGATGTGGCCCAAATTTGATATTTGAATTTAACTATTTTTTACAATTTCAGTAGCAATTTATCTTGTGTAGTCTATTGTCTGGACTCGAGTAAGTATTTCATATTTTTATATAACTAAAATTAAAATTTATAACAATTGTATATTTTTATACAAAAAAAATTTCAAATTGAACAATTATGTCGACAAATTAGTTTTTATTTTTTAAAAACTATTTTTAACAAATTAATTATTAAATTTTGAAATTATAATATTAAAAACATAAAACTTTGTGAAATAGATTGAAATGTTCGGACACTTAGATTTATATTTGATTATAAAAATGTGTTTAAGAGTTATGTTATAATCATTTTTAAGCGAACTTTTACATATGTGGATCAATATTATGGTAAATTCAAAGTGATTACTATTTACAATTATTAAGTAGACTCATTTTATATATATAATATAGAATAAATTATTTATAAGTAAGTGACTTATACGTGTGGGTGTGGATTCACGTGTATACTCAGTTTTACTCCCTTTCACAGGCACACTTTATTTACATAATTAAAAAGGAAAACATAATTGTATGTTTATTATATGATAAATGAATTTAGAAATCATATACCAATAGTTTAGATAATTAAGATTAAATTTTTGTTGGGATAATAAGGGTTTAATTATTTTGATTGGGTTTAAAATTGAGCGAAAATAAAACATTATGGAAAAATGAAAAATATTTTAAGAATAAGGGTGTAAACTTATAAAGTTTAGGATGTTTATAAAAATCAGGATTTAAGAAAAATTCTTTTAAATACAGAATAAAGGTTTTTTCTTCTTTATTTTTCCTTTTTTTTTTGTCTGTCCACCTCAAGGAAAACTATCTTCTTTCCTTTTGAAAAAAATATAGATTCGGGCTACTAAAAACAAGGTTTTAATGTCAATTTTGAAACAGAATCTTTTAACAAAGTTTTTTTCTTCTTTCACTCCGTGTAAGTTTCAATTTCTGTCTAGAGATCTGAGTTTTTGTATGGTTCAACTTTAATTGGTAACCTCAAAGTAGTCCATTGCAAAAATTTGAAGTGGATTTCTAATTCATGATACTCAATTTACACTTCCTCCGGAATCAAAAACTTCAGTAAATTGTACCTTAAGTTAGATATGGATAACTAGATTGATTGTTTTAAATTTTAAATTTTTGTTGTCTATAGGATGTTTGAGACTTTGATTTAGAGACATTATGGTGAAATATCTAAAAAAGTAGGTTTTGAAAAAATATCCAGAGAATTGGAGGTTTGGTGCATATAGTATAACAAACAGTAAATTGATTTGAATTTTGAAAAGTAAAATTTAGGTTTTATTTGGCACAATATGATGATTTGTTCGAGTAAATAATACTTAAGTAGACAAGGGAAACTAGATTGTCTGTTTTAAATTTTAAGTTTAGTTTTTTGTATTTATGGGTTCTTTGAGACATTGATTTTATAAATCATGGTGAAAGGTAGAAAATATAGGCTTTAGAAAAAATTAAGAGAACTTGGGCTTTAGTGTAACTTGTATAACAAGTATTGAATTGATTTGAATTTTAAAAAGTAAAATTTAAGTTTGTATATTTAAAAGATAGCTTTAACTTTGAACATGATTTCTTTAGCACGCTCTTCTTTCTTTTATAATATAAGATGCTGTTACTTTAAAAAAAAGTCATGTTCCCCTCCTTTTATACAAATACTTATGGGTGAATGTCATGAAAAGGCACCACTTATACGTGCTAAGAATTAAGTCTTATTATGTACTTACTTTAAATTTAAGGGCTAAAAATGAAAACCATCATCCTCTTAAATTGCTAACAGGCTATCCGGATCTTTCAATGTCCAAATTTATTGAAGACCCCAATACAAAGGAGATGTCAGTGACATCTTTTTGGGCTATTTATGTATCATTCATAGCCTAGCATGGTACTTAACTAGTTTACATGAAAACTGCACTCTAAACGAAAACAACGAGTTGAGATTGGATAATTTAGATAGCAGATACTGAAGATGATTTAGCACCGATTTTGAAGGGAAAGATGATGCAAGTCAACAGCTTGTCCTTATGATCCTTAAAAGTCAGCTTCACATTATAGGTGCCCTGCATAAGAAGCAATATTAAATACAAAGTAGGCAAATAAGTCAAAAGTTCATGGAAAACAGACAAGTTGTAAATGAGAAATGTGTCCAAGACCAAAACAAAAACTATCTGAGTAATGAATCAAACAGTGGTGTCAAACTATTATTTTTTGGAATGAAAAATAGCATACACGATCTGATAGTTATTTGGATTAATTAGTACCACACTAAGCTACAGGAGTTATACAGCTCAAATGGATCTTAGACTTGGTTAACAAATAATATCAAAAACTATAGAATATGCTTGATTTGAGATGATATGTATCAATTGCAACAGTTTAATACATATGAAACCAGAAAAAGGGGAGGGGGACATCAAATTCTTTCGATCAAGCTAACTTAATATCATTGTCACTTCTACAACTTATGATTTGGACTCCTCAGAAAAGTATTAGCTAACCAAATTGAATTAGGAGTTAGAAAACCCAACAATTTTTAACAGTGCACCGAATAATCATTTTCTAGTTTGGTTTTCTGTGCTAAACCAAACCATGATTGTTCAAAAAGTATCAATGAGCTAAACAGAAGTATGAACCAAACTGAGTTGACTTAAAAGAAAACAACCGAGGAACAATTCACCAAACCTGATATACAGTTTAGGTAAACTGTTTCCAATTCAATTTGGTGCGAGTAAACCATTTTTCAGTCCATTGAATTCATTCTTTTTGTTGTAAACCAAACCAGGACTACTAACTACCATTATTCACATCATAAAAGGAAAAGTATCAGTTTGGATATGCCATGCTGAATAATGCCATAATGCGTGAATGAACCTATGCCACAGCGCTATGAATAGTATATAGTGTGTGTATATGGGGGAGACTAACCGGTGGGGTAACTGGAGGCAATAATTCGGTGTGAACGAGCAGAAAGTTGCCTGCAGGCACCGGACAGAGTGTTTCCTCACAGAGATCATGGAGAAATGTAGCAGGTGGCCCTTCCACTCCAACATATGAAATTTCATATAACAAGTCCCCGCTTTGAATTGGTTCAGCTGCATGAATAACATGAACAATCTCCAGTCATTAAAAATCAAAGTAAATAAGAAAAACTTCAAGACATGATGTTTATACCAATAGAATAGCCATATTAAGCTTGTACTCAAAAGACAATGCATTTGAAAGCATAGCATAAAAATACAGAGCCAGAAGATTATAGAAATTGAGGGAAAAAATCAGGAGAAGCATCAGCACTCACGCGTGTAAGCCGGGATCTTAAAGGTGAATGGAACTCCTCTCTCCACAGGGTCAGGTAATATTTCCACTCCACTCACCTTTACAGCATACTCTGCATTGGTATCTGCATAGCATAAAATTCAAATTAAAAGAGAGGGAGCTAACACACCAATTTTACAACCACCAAAAACAACTAACCACACAGCTATCTTAGGATTTATACATCGAAAGGCAGAATGTTAAAGTTTCTTAAAAAAAGTGAAGTATGAATCTATCACAACACTATAATGATAAATGTCATTTTTGCTTAACTCACATATTCCGTTTCTGATTGAAAAAGAAACTAATGTTTGAATTTCAAACTCATGACAGCTTTTTCAGTCCACTAACTTATTTGAAAATAAAATAATATAAAAGCAAGATTCCACAGATCACCTATTTGATTTCACAGGGTAGTGCTGTTTTCCGTCAACAATAAACCAGAAATGGTTACTGAACCCATTACGGTCTATATAGTGGAATCTCTTAATGGAAGGTTCAACTACCTCGTAACTAAGATGAAGCATAAAAGCTAAATGTTGAAGAATGAAACAAAAGTGCAAACTTAATGTTATTCAGCAAATTACCACAGTAATTGAAAGATGGGTGTGGAGTATGAAATTGAGCTTGAGAATTAGAAGAAGAAAGCGTGAAAGTGATGAATGCCAGGCAAAAAGAGAAGTATAGAGTGGTAGAAGAGTGAGTCGCCATGGTTATGGAAGTAGCAGGGAAATGGTATTCACATTATATTATAGTTATATACGTATATATACATATGATAATGTCAATATAATAATAACGCGTGCTGCATGCAATAAACGAGGAATACTCTAAAGATGAATACTCTAGAAGGCGTCCTTCAATTAATTAAATATTCTGATGGCAACCCTAGATGAATTTTAAATTCAAACATAATTTTTTTATCAACTCCAATAAACTAAAAGCAAGATTCCAAGTGTTAAGAATATATATAGTTTTTATATGTTGATTTTTTATTATTATAATTAAATTTATAAACTTTTGAAACTGTTTGATTGGCAATAAATTAATTTAATTTAAAATAATATATTTTAAAAATATAAGTATCATTACATGTTTTTTTAATTATCTAGAATTTAGTATGGAAATGTTTATTATTAAATGTGTAATTTTATTTTAATTTTTTTTAGAATAACTTCATTCATTATGGTAATAAAAAGCCTTTTAGAGAATGTAGAAAAATGTATTATCAATTAAATTAAGTTGCATAAACTTCATAAAATTGTTGATCGATCTTTCTATTTTTTAATTTTTTTTTAAACTTTTATTTGGTTGAAACTTTGAAATAGTTTTTATTACCATGATGCCCCCAATGCTTTGCAACTAGGAGCTTTTACGAATCTGGCTCTGGCTCCTGAGATCGGTCTCTCTCTGGAGAAGAAGAAAGAGTGTGCAGATTCCAATTCCCAAACAATGAATCCTCGCCATAATTCAGGTTTTTCACTTTTCATCTACATTCGTTGTCACATTTTCGCTGTCACTATGTATCAGTACTGCATCGCTTAATTCCTCAACATTAGTTAGGTGCTCATTGTAAATCTCGTTTGGATCTCCGTAATTTTGACGCTGCACTCGATTCGATTCTTAATTGTACGCTATTGTTTTCTATAACCGGTTTTGGTTTGGCGGATGTTGAACTATTGGCGAAACGTGACTTGGAGCACAAGATTCCGACGTGGATGAATCATGAATGAATGCTTTACCTTCTCTCTGTCTCTTTTTTTTTTTTTTTTCAGGAATGGTGGTGTTTAATGCGTAGTGGAAAATGCAACGTGCTTCGCTGAGTGCTGAGGAACGTTTGTTGGAAAAAGCGGTGAAGGAAGAATGCGCATGGGAGAATCTTCCCAGGCGACTTCATCCAGTTGTGCCTTCAAAGGAAGAATGGCACAAAAGGTTCTGTGAATTTATGTAACAGTTTTTTTTTTATATGTATATATATTGTCATGATTCATTGTTTAATCCTATAGTTAGTTAGTACTCAGTAGTAAGTTGTTACCGTAGTTAGTTATCTCCGTTGATAAAGTGCTTGAGGAGATGCTTGAAAGAGCTTTAATAGAGTTTATTTCGACTTATTGAAGTAGTTTAATAACTTATGGCTTTTATAAGTATTTTTTTTTTTTTGTCTATTTTAGTAAGTTTTAGGTCGAAATTCTTCTCACGTCCAAGTTAAGATTTCTTGAATAAACACTTAATTAAACTATTTGGTTAAATTTACCATTTAACTCTACTACTGAACATTGCATTCCTATGTTTCATTGAAAAATTGAAAAATACTGAGTCTAAGGGTGGAGAGCCCCCGTAACTTTGAGATAGCATTGCAGTTGGAAACTTGGCATCTCTGCTTTTTTTGCTCTGCTCATGTCCTTTTCTGGGCGGTTTATTTTATTAAGGGTTCAAAGAGATTGGTTAGTTTTTCTGCACTTTTATGTAACTCCTCTGATGATACGACCTTTTCAAAGAGTTTTATTTTGTTTCCTGTAAACAAAATCAAACTAAGTTCGTAAGTTTTAGGAAAATCAAGATTTTTTCCATCCACTGGGTTTGCGTTTGTGTGAAGAGGTGGGATTGCACACAAGTTCGTAAGTTTTATCAGTGAAACTATAGTACTTGAACAGGACAATTGTGAAGAATTTCATGTGTATGGTCTTTTGTTGAAAAGAGACCTTTTTTATTTTTGGTGGTAAGAAACATATGTTTTAACTTTTGAAGTGGAGTAAATTTTCTCAGGACTTAGGAACGCTTTTGATTTCAAAGGCCGTAGTCACTTTAACTAAGAAACCAATATTTATCCCTCCGCAATGAGAGTGTTATAATATTTTGACTCTGATTTGAGATCAGAGCAACCTCAGGTACCTAAAGGAAGAAATAAAAACAACAGACTTAATTATCACAATACTATGACGCGCACTTTGTTATCCTTCAGTATTAAACATTACCAGATCCTTAACAATTTCCTATCAAAACCTACCTAACTCATACTTCCTACTACTAAGAAAAGATAAAGGATGCTACTAATATTCCTTTTGGGCCTAATTGTAAGAATGAGTTGGCCGTATCAGACCGCAAATTATCATTTTAAGTTTTTTATTTTCTATTTTTAAATTAGGTTCTCATAAGTCAAAATGTGATACTTTCCGTTCATTTCAGGGCTCTTGTCTTCGTTTCATGAATAACTTTTTCCAGTAAATACATGATTATAATTCTGCCTTCTCTGTTGTTGACCATGTAAATTTTATGCAGGATAATCGAATACTGCATAAAGAAGAGACTTAAATGGGAAAATTGTTTTGCTCGTAAAGTTTGTAAAGAAAATGAATATTATGAAGATATGATGCGCTACTTGCAGAGGAATCTAGCTGTATGTGTTGTACAGAATCTGTTACTCTGCTTGATTTCTCCACTTGAAATTTTAAATTGTAAATCAAATGCATTTTTACAAAACTTTATATGCATATGCTCTTATCCTCAGGGATCATATTAAAGAAATTTGTTGGAGAAAATTGAAGTTATGTTTCAAAATCGAATTCTGACCTTGTAACTAAAAATAAAACATAATGTCCTCAGTTTTAGGAAGGTTTTAGTAAATAATTTAATCATACTATTACCTTATGATTTTATGAAAGAATTGTTCATCCTCATCCTCAATATTTAAGAACTTATAACTAACATTTCCTAGATATTGACTCTTATGTTTTATTTTTTTTGTCTTAGGATATCTGCATTTAATGTATATATTCTCACTTGCAGCTATTCCCGTATCATCTGGCCGACTATGTATGCCGTGTAATGAGAGTGACACCTTTCAGATATTACATTGATATGATTTTCGAAGTAATGAAAAATGGTAATTCTATTAGTTTCTAGCAATTACGACTGAATTAATTTCATGAATATTGTGCTTAACTAACTCTAGCTATACATAACACAAAATTAGGCATTTTTCTTTTCTTGATTATTATATTCCAGAGAAAAAAAATGCTGTGCTTACCAATAATTAGTAGATAATTTTGTGGCATTTGCATTTGCACTAAGTCTTTTATTTCATTTACACTATCAAGTATTTCATGTATCGTACAGTTATTTTCTAAATTCGAGTAAATCGTAAGAAAATATAAATGGAAAGAAGAAAACCAAAAGAGAAACAATGTCTAAAATTAAGGGAGGTATGCATATTTAGCTTTGGTAGTATATATAAAAAAATACATACTAGAAGTGGAAAATATTTAGGACTGTAATGAAGATATGCATAAACGAGCTTGGATTTAAAAGTTAAAATAAGTGAAGTTAATAAAAATATTTTTTAAATTGAACCAAGAAGTGATCAAGGCACCAAATTCAAGGCTTAACCGTTGCTAAACTGAGTCGAGATTCTCTACTGGATTTTTCGGGTGTTGTTCCTCTGTTGTGCCCTGATTTTTATATATTTAAAAAAAGTTAATATATTTTAAAATATCAGTGTAGTGAAGACACAATAGAGGAATAACACCAAAATCCCAACAGAGAGTACTAAACCATAGCCAAATTGATATTATTAATGTAGTAATTATAAGAAAGACAATTCATAGATAATATTAAAGAAACATGATATTATAATTTTACAACATTAAAAACTAAAAATAAAGCACTAGTTCATATGTTTTTAACCCTAAAAGTACATACAAAAGTTCAAATAAATATATTATGCTATTCAGGTCTAAGTTTGAAACAATGCATAACAATGTCTTTTGGAAGTAACAATAATCTTAGGTTCATTTTTTAAAGAAAAAAATGAAGTTTTATTAAGATTTTTATTAATCTGTTGTTAGCCGAATTTTTAATGGTTTGTTTGCCTGCCATTAATCCAATTCAATTTTCAAAAGAGGAGAGTAGAGAAAGCGATTAAACTTCTTTGACATATTTTTCTTTTGTCATAATGATATCATAATAAAGGCACAATTAAATTATGATGTATGTGTATGATGTCAAAAAAATTCATATTATACTTGTATTACCTTTTGCTTGATTGTCTGAACTCTGAAGGTAGATAAACATGTAGAGTAGTAAAGATTTGTTTGGTGGAAGCTGGCCTTTAGAAGTTTACTGCTTGTCTTAATTATTTGCAGAGCAACCTTATGACCGCATCCCAAATTTTAGTGCTGCAGATGCTTTAAGACTTACAGGAATTGGGAGAAATGAATTTATTGATATAATGAACAAGTGCAGGTCTAAGGTACTGCATAGATTTGCATGTACGTTACACTTAAATATATCTTCAATAATTTTGATTACATGTAAGTTATTGCATGCATATTTGTGTATGTCTAATGACCTACAGCAATCCTGCTGCATATATTATCTTCTATTCTCTCTCTTTTTATAAAGGGCTATGTATAAAGGAAAATTATAACTTAACAATCAGGACACTATTTGAAATTTTTCAATAAAAGAAATATATGATAATAGGTCGTGCATAAAGAAAGAGTACCAGATTTTTTATGTCAATATATCATAACCATTTATACAAAGGGACATTGAAATGAAAATATTTTATTACAGAGACAACTGAACCTATATATAAGATAAAATTATAAAGAAATCAAATTAAATCACAGCACAATATATGTCATTTTTATGTGGCAGTGTCATCATAGGTTTTAGATGCTGGCAAGTCAAACACAGACATGCATTATTAATCTTTGTAAACATTACTTAGGAAGAATAATCTATGATTCTTTTCTAAACCTTTTGTGGAATATAAAACCAGGATAATTAGAGAAGCAGTAGAAAGAGAAGTAGAATTTGGAGAAAGAAGGAGAAAGGTGGTTTCTTTCTTGTCTGCACTTATACTCCTTTGACCAGCCTTGCAACAAGCTTGATGAACAATCGTATCAATTTGTATTATCTTTTGTGTTTGTTATTTACATATTTAAATTTGTGAGTTCTCCGGTTTTACTGCTATTGTTTGGATAATGATTTAAATTTGCAGTATAGCCTAAGTTTAAGTTAGTGTTAGTTAAGCCTTTATGATCAAAGGTAGGCTTGTAAATTTTTATGATTTCTCACCAAGCAATTGCTCTTTCGGAATATCCAGAAAATAATGTGGAAACTGAACAAGTCGATAGCAAAAGAACTTTTGCCTACTCAACCTGTGGATTTTCCAATTGAACCGTGGTGGGGAGTTTGCCTTGTGAACCTTAACTTGGAGGAATTTAAGGTGGGGTATGTCCTTCAGCCTTATAAAACAGTGAACCCATGTTTTGGTGGGGTTAATATGAAACTTTACCCAGTAATAAAGGACTGTATATATTGCCTGTAGCCTAGTATTTCTCATAACTTTTTGGCCTTAATTCCTTTTGTCGATTTATACTTTACTTTTCTTCTACTTTATAGAGACTCTCAAAGGATGAAATGGCCGCAATAGACAAAGTCTGTATGGATGAAGCAAATTCATTTGTCACGTTTGATCCTGACGTTATAAGGGGTCTATGCAAACGGGGACTAGTATATTTTGATGTTCCTGTTTATCCACATGACCGGTTTAAAGGTTTGTTCTATGGGTTTTTGTTTTCTTATATTTTCTAATTGTTTTACCTCTGTCGATGTCCTTTCCAAGGACCGAGTTTATCTTTTGAGCCTCATAATTTGGACTAGTAAGGTAAAACAAACCAAATGTATTGGAGGCCTAGTTGATTTTTTTAATTCAACATGATCAACTTGGTTTTTTCTTAGTTAATTTACAAGAATAGCATAGTTGTCCGTAAGGGTTAATGATAAGCACTTTCTCTTTTTTGGCAGTTTCCTAAAAGGCAAGAACTGGGATAAGATTTTTCACAAAATCTCCTTTCCGGTTCTTAACTTTCACTGTTTCTTGATTTATTTCTTCCTTTCTCCTTTTTGACTTTCACATACATCCTAAGTGATGAAATATATCCAATGAAATTGAAACTCAACAGTCAACATGTTTTATTTCAGAGTAAATTTCACATGAGTATCAATTTGAACAAAAGTCCCAAATAAAATAGCCCAATATGGTCAAGTTTGATCCTTAGCATATTTCAACTTGAAAAAGAAAGACTAGTAGCAGAAAGTGGCTAGCATTAGCTCGTAAGAAAATTATGTAAAAGATGGATCATATTTAGTGTATGAACCGAATAAACCCCTTAGAAATTGAATTAAGCCACAGAAACCTAATACGATATGAAATTCGGTAGGAGTGAGCTGAGTATGTGACGACTTGATGTGAGAAGTATGTGCCACAACAGAATTTCTAACCAACTCTGGGACTGGTGACTACTTCTGTAACTAATAACTTTTAATTAAATAATATTTTGTCTTAGATTGTTGACCTTGTGGTTATTATGTGATATTACATGGTATGTCTGAAGTAACATAATGCTCAAAAATGGTTGGAGCGGTCCTGCCTTTAAACATTACAAGGAGAGGACCCACCAATTCTGATTACAATTCCATGCATTTGATCTGTATTGTCGCTGCATTATGCAAGAAGTACGAACAAATAATGCCTTTTATTTACCTGAACGAGAAAGGAAAAACCCGAAGTATTTTTCAGTAAGAAGTTTCTCAAACTACAAAAACTATTTAAGAAACTGATTTCTTTCAACAAATGTTTTCATACACGCGGATATGTTACCTGTGAAGGATTTTACCATATATTAATTAAAACTATCTAATTTATCCTTTCCTCTCTATTTTCACAAACATACTAGGATGTCAGTCAAACCTTGGCCTTCAAAATTGTGTTTCATGCTAAGGCCGGGGTTTTTCTGTTTTATATTTTCTAGGAAAATAGTTTAATAAAAAATATTTGGGAAATTATAAGATAATTATTATTTTCAAGAAACCATCAAAAGAAAAATATTATTTTAATATTTTTTATTAATTCAGATATAATACTTTGTAAAAAAAACTATAAAAAGTTATTCCTGTTCTTTTAGTGAATGATGGATGGAGTCTTATATTCGTCAGGATTGATCAAATGAAGATAACTATTGAGGAAAAGCAAAATTAAATGAGCTGCATCCAGTTAAATTTTAAATGATAAAATGGATAAAAATTAGTGGAAATATATATATATATATATATATATATATATATATATATATATTATATAT